>ENA-OYXR01000193-OYXR01000193.1-human-gut-metagenome-genome-assembly--contig:-NODE-193-length-32140-cov-10.452423_pt1 | contig 32140 bp, 30 predicted proteins | sample MGYA00243241_ERZ653431 | MGnify/ENA primary metagenome ERZ653431 (study PRJEB26926, sample SAMN06165182) | human gut metagenome | biome: ENVO:00009003; feature: ENVO:2100002; material: ENVO:00002003... | reverse complement strand
GACAAAATGTTTGTTGACTGGGATTAGCCATCAACACGTTTTGTCCTATAACCCTGTATCAAAAAAATAGCGACGACAGCATTTGTTTGTACAAATCCATCATCGCTATTTTTTTATGCAAGGCTCTTTGGACAACGCTTCAGCATCGCCGGGGTCTCCTGACCGAACTTGCGGCGAAGACGTTTTACAACATAGATATAGGCAGGAATCAGGAAGATATCTGCAAATATCCATGCGAGCGGACTGCCGAGTGCTACAAAGACATAACCGAATTTTGGTACCAGGATAAAGCCTGCGATCGTACGGGCAACCATTTCACAGATACCTGCGATAACGGCAAAGGCGGAATAGCCGAGCCCCTGAATCATAAACCGGACGATATTTACAAGGGCAAGCAGGATGTAAGCTCCTGAGTTGCCAAGCAGGAAATAATATACAAGCTTGATGATCTCTGTCTCTTCTGCATTCAGGAAAAGCAGTGCCAGATTCTTGCCGAATAACAGGATAAATACAAATGCAAGAATCGCATAGGCAATACCGAGTTTGATACATGCCTTTAAGCCGGCATCCACACGATCCATTTTCTTAGCACCGACATTTTGTCCGCCGTAGGTTGCCATTGTCGATCCCATGGCATCAAACGGACAGCAGAGGAACATGGAGATCTTTGTTCCGGCGGATACGGCAGCGATAACGGATTCACCCATCGAATTAACTGCAGCCTGAAGAATAACACTGCCGATCGCTGTGATCGAGTACTGAAGCCCCATCGGAACACCCATACCGCATAAGGTCAGACAGTGGCGCATACTAAATGCCCAGTCCTGTTTTGTAAAATGAAGATATCCGAGCTTCTTACACATATAGATCAGACAGCCGACACCAGAGATTGCCTGTGCAACAACGGTTGCAACAGCAGCACCGGCGACACCCATCGGACGAACTAACAGGATATCCAGTACGATATTTAACAGGGAGGATGCGATCAGACAGACAACAGGGGTTACACTGTCGCCGAGAGAACGCAGGATACCGGAAACCATATTATAAAGGAAGGTTGCAGGTATTCCCATAAATATAATAAATATGTAGATAAATGCCTGATCCAGGATGCTGTCCGGTGTCTTCATCCAGATCAGAATATTTCTGGTAAGAATTCCGACTGCAACTGTCATAACGGCAGCGAAGAAGATCGAAGCCCAGACACAGTTTGTAATGTACTTCTTCATATTATCAGTGTCCTTTGCTCCAAAGGCCTGAGCAACCGGGATGGCAAAACCATTGCAGATACCGATGCAGAAACCGAGTATCATAAAGTTGATCGATCCGGTTGAGCCGACGGCTGCAAGTGCATCGACACCCAGAAATTTACCAACGATGATTGTATCGACCATGTTATAAAATTGCTGGAATAAAAGCCCAAATAATAATGGCAGTCCAAAGTTCAAGATCAGTTTCATAGGATTGCCTTCAGTCAGATCCTTGGAACCGTTAATTTTTTTCAGTAAGTTTTTCAATGATTTTACCTCCTTGTGTTAGTTTAGTCGTTGCGAACAGTTTATTTGCGAATCATACTGACATTGCCAACAGGGAACGCTTCCGTTCGTTGAGTCCTGCAGCGGTACTAAGATGCCGCTTATGCGCCATCGAGTACCGGCGGACTCAAATGTCCCTGTATTGGCAAGCCGTATGATTCTATTAAATAAACTGTTCGCAACGACTTCCATATTCTAAATGCATACTGGATATTACTTCTTTTTATAAGAAAAATCAATCTGGTAAAAATCATGTTTTTTGTCGGGGGTTTTAGTACAAAATGTCATGTTTACTCTGGCTTGCTTTTTATGACTGTAGAAAATATAATAGAAAACAGAAAATATACAGAAAGAACGAGGAAAACACATGCAGCATACCGTAAAAAAAAACAGAGCAACCAGAATTGCATACCGGATGGTTGGTGTATTTTTTGTTGTTATCGGAGCAGCATTTATCCTGTTGATGATCAAATCCCATGGTAGTACCGGTGGTCGTATTTTTAAGCTGGCATTTGGACTTGCACTTGCGGCATATGGATTGATGCTTGTGAAATCTTCATTTCGCAAATCGGCATTTGATCTGACCTATCATTTTGAAGACGATGAACTGATCATAGAAAAGGGAAAGAAATCTTATCATACACCATATGAGAAGATTACAAATGTGAATTTGGTCATTCCGGATCCGCATTTGCCATATTACATATTGAAGATCGATATAGGAAAAGAGCAATTCGTACTGCCGTTCAGCGGAAAACGTGAGAAGTGCGATGCAATCTATTATCATTTATTAAAGAAGATGGGAATTTATCAGGAAAGTGAGACAGAAAGAAGGTAAATCATGAAAGAAAAAATCCTTGCGTTGCTTCGGACAAGCAGTGATTATATATCCGGTCAGGCGATTTGTGAGAAATTAGGTGTCTCAAGAACCGCTGTCTGGAAAAACATCAATGCCTTAAAGGCAGAAGGCTACATTATAGATGCTGTAAATAATAAAGGCTATCGTCTGGTCGGAGAGCCGGATATCGTTACGAAAGAGAAGATAGAGGCAGCACTCACGACATCGGTGATCGGAAGAGAACTGTATTATTATGATGAGACGGATTCCACAAATATACGGGCAAAGCTTGCAGGAGAGACAGATGGAACACACGGAGCGTTGTTTGTTGCAAACGAACAGAATGCAGGACGAGGAAGAAGAGGAAGGGCATGGAGCACCCCGAAGGGAACCAGCATAGCCATGACATTTCTGCTCCGTCCGGATGTGCCGATCGAGAATGTATCCAGACTTACGATCCTTTCGGCACTTGCAACGGCGCGTGCTCTTGCCGATACAGCGGGCTTACAGGCACAGATCAAATGGCCGAATGATGTTGTAGTCGGCGGCAAGAAGATCTGTGGCATTCTTACAGAGATGAGTTCGGAAGGTATGGATATCAAATATGCAGTTGTAGGTATCGGCATCAATGTATCCATGATGGAATTTCCGGAAGAACTGGCAGATAAGGCGACATCGATCAAGCTGGAAAACGGAACCGGCTGTGACAGAAGCAAACTGGTCGCCAGTGTGGCAAATCATTTTGAAGAGCTGTATGATGCATTTGTCAAATGTCAGGATCTTCAGTTTATGCTGGATGAATATAATTCCATCCTTGTGAACAAGGATGAACAGGTCTATGTGATCGAAGGATATAACCGGACAGAATACACAGCCCTCGGACTTGCACCAAATGGAGGACTTCGTGTGAAGGATAAAGATGGACAGGAGTCGATCATTATATCCGGGGAAGTGTCCGTGCGCGGAATTTACGGATATGTGTAAAAAACTTTCAAAAAACTGGAAATAGCAACATTTTTCATGTATAATTCTAGGCGTGTATAAAAACAGGTAAGTAATTAGAACTATAATAAAAGAACATGGAGGAACGAGCAAGATGGAAAAAATTCAAATGACTACCCCTTTAGTAGAGATGGATGGAGACGAGATGACCAGAATTCTCTGGAAGATGATCAAGGATGAACTGATCTACCCATTTATCGATCTGAAATCCGAGTATTACGATCTGGGACTTGAATATAGAAATGAGACAAATGATCAGGTAACATTTGATTCCGCATATGCAACACAGAAGTATGGCGTTGCTGTTAAATGTGCAACGATCACACCAAATGCTGCACGTATGACAGAGTATGATCTGAAGGAAATGTGGAAGAGTCCGAATGGAACGATCCGTGCGATCCTCGACGGAACTGTATTCCGTACGCCGATCATCGTAAAGGGCATTGAGCCATGTGTAAAGAACTGGAAGGCTCCTATCACAATCGCAAGACATGCATATGGTGATGTATATAAGAACGTAGAGATCAAGGTTCCGGGTGCCGGTAAGGCTGAGTTGGTATTCACAGGTGCAGATGGCACAGTGATCAAAGAGACGATCCATGAATTCGACGGACCGGGTGTGATCCAGGGACAGCACAATATCAACAAGTCAATCGAAAGCTTTGCAAGATGCTGCTTCAACTATGCGCTGGATATCAAGCAGACAATCTGGTTTGCAACCAAGGATACGATTTCAAAGAAATACGACCATACATTCAAAGATATCTTCCAGGAGATCTTTGATAAAGAATACAAAGAGAAATTCGATGCAGCAGGTATTGAATATTTCTATACACTGATTGATGATGCTGTAGCAAGAGTTATGAAATCCGAGGGTGGATTCATCTGGGCATGCAAGAACTACGATGGTGACGTAATGAGTGATATGATATCATCTGCATTTGGTTCACTGGCCATGATGACATCTGTACTGGTTTCCCCAGATGGAAAGTATGAGTACGAAGCTGCACACGGAACAGTTCAGAGACACTACTACAAGCACTTAAAGGGTGAAGAAACATCCACAAACTCTGTTGCAACAATCTTTGCATGGACAGGCGCACTCAGAAAACGTGGTGAACTGGATGGAATCGACGCTCTGGTTGATTTCGCAAACAAGCTTGAGAAAGCAACGATCGCAACGATCGAATCCGGAAAGATGACAAAGGATCTTGCACTTATCACAACCCTTGAGAATCCAACTGTATTAAACAGCGAGAACTTCATCAAGGCAATCCGTGAGACCTTAGAGGGCATGTTGTAAAATAACTATAAAAATGTTGTTTTTATAATATGATTTGAGTATAATAAATATAAGAATAGAGATATTCTCGATGAAAGAGCATCGTAAAAAGTTGGGCTGCAAATGGAGCAGGGTAAAAAATCCATTTCATTAGATATCTTAATTGATATCGAGCCGTGCAATCAGGATATGGTTGTAGTCCACGTGGGGGACTTAATGATTTCCACGCCGATTTAGATATCTTAACTGGATATCGAGGCTGACAACCAGCATAAAACTCTTTATGAAGAATACAAAGAGGAGTGTGGTTTTCATCACACTCCTCTTTGCATATGATGAGGTGTGAATGGCTACAAAGACATAAAAAGGAAGGTGGAATGCCTTCCTTTTTATGTAGACTTGCAAACAACGGAGTTATGTGGTACACTCTAACTAATTTTGTGGTACTATAAATAATAGTAGGCAATTGCGAAAACAATAGTCTGAATGTTGTTTGGATACTTTGACTTACTAATACAGGGGCATTGGAGGTCGCCGGTCCTTAGATGGCGCATAAGCGGCATCTTAGTACCGCTGCAGACCGAAACGAGCGAAAGCGTCCCCTGATTGGTAAGGTCAAAAGTATCCAAACATAGTAAAGAGTAGTATTGCAATTGCCTAATAAAACCCAGACAAGGAGACATACCATGGTTATTACAGACGAAACAATCGATTATGTAGGTATTCTGGCGAAGCTTGAGCTTTCCGATGAGGAGAAGGAGCAGGCAAAGAAAGATATGTCAGATATGCTTGACTATGTAAGTAAGTTAAACGAACTGGACACTGAGAATGTGGAAGCAATGAGCCATACATTTTCTTATAATAATGTATTCCGTGAAGATGAAGTAACAAATGGCGACGACAGAGAGAATATGCTGTCAAATGCACCGGAGCAGAAAGATGGCTGCTATAAGGTGCCAAGAACATTTGATTAGGAGGTAACGGACATTGGATATGATGAGTATGACAGCAGTAGAGCTTGGAAAGAAGATCAAGGCCGGAGAAATCTCCGTTATGGAAGCAACCAAAGCCTGCATCGAGAATATAAAGACATACGACAAAGAATATAACTGTTTTATCACCGTAGATGAAGAAGGTGCATTCAAACAGGCAGAAGAAATACAGAAGAAGATCGACAGCGGCGAGCTGACAGGCCCGCTGGCAGGTGTACCGATCGCGATCAAGGATAATATGTGTCAGAACGGTGTACTTACCACCTGCGCATCCAAGATCTTATCAAACTTCGTACCGACCTATACATCAGATGCTGTTGTGAAATTAATGGAAGCAGGAGCCGTGATCGTAGGCAAGACAAATATGGATGAGTTCGCGATGGGAAGTACAACCGAGACTTCTTATTATGGCGAGACAAAGAATCCATGGGATACAAATAAAGTTCCGGGTGGTTCTTCCGGTGGATCAGCAGCCGCTGTTGCAGCAGAAGAAGTACCGTGTGCACTCGGTTCCGATACCGGTGGATCGATCCGTCAGCCGGCAGCATTCTGTGGTGTAACAGGAATCAAGCCGACATACGGCAGAGTATCCAGATACGGTCTGGTTGCATATGGTTCATCTCTTGACCAGATTGGACCACTTGCAAAGGATGTAACAGACTGTGCAACGATATTAGAGATCATTTCCCGGTATGATAAGAAAGATTCTACATCTGTAGAACGTACGGATAATGATTTTACAAGCGCATTAAAGGACGATGTAAAAGGTATGCGCATCGGACTTCCAAAGGACTATTTCACAGAAGGACTGGATCCTGAGATCAAGGATGCTGTGTACCATGTAGCTGAAGTGTTAAAAGAAAAAGGTGCGATTGTGGAAGAATTTGACCTTGGTATGGTAGAATATGCAATTCCTGCATATTATATCATTGCATCCGCAGAGGCAAGCTCGAATCTGGAACGTTTCGACGGCGTAAAATACGGCTATCGTACAGCAGAGTACACAGACCTTCACAATATGTATAAGAAGACACGTTCCGAAGGCTTCGGCGCAGAAGTAAAGAGACGTATCATGTTAGGCTCCTTTACCCTGTCATCCGGTTACTATGATGCATACTATGTAAAAGCACTTAAGGTAAAAGCCCTGATCAAACAGGCTTATGATAAAGCATTTGCAAAATACGATATCATCCTCGGCCCGGTTGCTCCGACAACGGCACTGACCATGGGTGAGTCCTTATCCGATCCGATCAAGATGTATCTGGGCGATGTATACACCGTTCCGGTTAACCTTGCAGGACTTCCGGGTATTTCCCTTCCATGCGGGTACGACAAAGACGGCATGCCGATTGGTGTCCAGATGGTAGGAGATGCATTTAACGAGAAAGCAATCATTCAGGCGGCATATGCATTTGAGCAGACAAGAGAGTACAAGCAGCCTGCCGCTGTAGCAGAAAGGGGTCTGTAAGATGAGTAAAGTATACGAAACCGTGATCGGTCTGGAGGTTCATGTAGAGCTTGCGACAAAGACGAAGATATTCTGCGGCTGCAGTACCGCATTTGGTGGTGCACCGAATACACATACATGTCCGGTCTGTACCGGTATGCCGGGTTCCCTTCCGGTACTGAATAAAGGGGTAGTAGAAAAAGCAGTTGCTGTTGGTCTTGCAACCAACTGTACGATCACACAGAACTGTAAATTTGACCGTAAGAATTATTTCTATCCGGATAACCCACAGAACTATCAGATCTCTCAGCTGTACTACCCAATCTGCAGAAACGGAAAGGTAGAGATCGAAGTAGAGGGCAAGAAGAAATTCGTAAGGATCCATGAGATCCATATGGAAGAGGATGCAGGTAAACTGGTACATGATCCATATACAGACAGTTCACTGGTCGATTTCAACCGTTCCGGTGTACCTCTGATCGAGATCGTATCTGAGCCGGATATGCGTTCTGCGGAAGAAGTAATTGCTTATCTTGAGAAATTACGTCTGATCATCCAGTATCTCGGAGCATCAGACTGTAAGTTAAATGAAGGTTCGATGCGTGCCGATGTCAACCTGTCTGTTCGTGAAGTCGGAGCAGAAGAATTCGGAACAAGAACAGAGACAAAGAACCTGAACTCATTCAAGGCTATCGCCCACGCGATCGAGAATGAGAGAGAACGTCAGATCGATCTGATCGAAGCAGGCGAAAAGGTTGTACAGGAGACCAGAAGATGGGATGATACCAAGGAATATTCATATCCTATGCGTTCCAAAGAGGATGCACAGGATTACCGTTATTTCCCTGATCCTGACCTTGTACCGGTACAGATCAGTGACGAGTGGATGGAGGAGATCCGAAGCCGTCAGCCGGAATTCCGGGATGAGAAGAAGATCCGGTATAAAGAAGAGTATGATATCCCAGACTATGATATAGATATCATTACAAATACAAAGAAGATGGCAGACCTTTTCGAGGAGACGATCGCTCTCGGAGCAAATCCGAAGAAGGTATCCAACTGGCTGATGGGAGAGACCATGCGTCTGATGAAAGAACATTCCATCGATGCAGATGAGCTGTCATTCAGCGCAGAGCATCTTGCAAAGCTGATACAGATGGTAGATGCGAAAGCCATCAACAGCAATGTCGCAAAGGAAGTATTTGAGAAGATATTTACAGATGATATTGAACCGGAAAGCTATGTAAAAGAACATGGACTCGCCACCGTAAATGATGAAGGTGCACTCCGCAAGGTCGTAGAAGAAGTTATTGCCAATAATCCAAAAGCAATCGAAGACTTCCGTGGAGGAAAAGAAAAAGCACTTGGCGCATTGGTTGGACAGACCATGAAAGCAATGAAGGGCAAGGCAGATCCGGCATCCGTAAACCAGATGCTCCGTGAACTGTTAAAATAATCGATACCAATAGAAAAAAATGAAGAGAAAGCAGGTGGCATATCCACCTGGTGACCACCTCTCATGGTGGGATGGAGATTGATATGGAAGAAACCAGACATGTGAGAAAGAGAGACATTTACAAACGTATTATCACATTTTCGGAAGGCGTGCTTCTGTTAGCTGCGGAAGTACTGCTGTTTGCGAGAATGTGGTATACCGAATATGCAGATAATACTCAGGCTATCCAGATTCCGTTCTGGAACAAAGGTAACTGGGCGGTAATCGGTATGTATGCGATTATCATTTATCTATTTACGAAGCTGTATGGTGGTTATAAAGTAGGCTTCCTCCGGGTGATGGATGTTCTCTTTTCACAGATATTATCATTGGTCTGTGCAAATATCGTAGGTTATGTCGAGCTGTGTATCATTGCCCGTAATTATCTGCCGGCACTGAACATGATCGAGCTTACATTCTTAGAGATCATAGTTATATTTATATGGGTATTTGTCTGCAGGATGATGTACCGTAAGTTTTATCCTCCAAGACATTTACTGCTTGTCTACGGATATAAGACACCGACCGAATTCATTGATAAGATCAATGCCAGAAAAGACAAATACATCATTGCTGACCGTATTCATGTCAGTGAAGGTGAGAAAGCATTAAAAGAAAAAATCTTACAGTACGATGGTATTATCCTTTGTGAGACAAAGGCATATATCAGAAACGAATTGGTAAAATACTGCTTCGAGCATTCGATCCGTTCGTATGTGGTACCGAAGTTATCGGATATCATTATCTTAGGAGCAGAACCGATCCATTTGTTTGATACACCGTTATTATTATCCAGAAACCAGGGACTGACAGGAGAAGATATGATCTTCAAGCGTCTGATGGATATCATCGTATCCCTGATCATGATCATTATCTTTTCACCGTTTATGATCCTGATCGCACTTGCGATCAAGCTCTATGACAGAGGCCCTGTATTCTATAAACAGGATCGTCTGACCTTAAATGGCAGGGTATTCAAGATCATGAAATTCAGAAGTATGCGGATGGACTCCGAGGAACATGGCGCACAGCTTGCAAGAAAGCATGATGACAGAATCACACCGGTTGGCCGTGTGATCCGTGCCACACACTTAGACGAGCTGCCACAGCTCTTTAATATCTTAAAGGGCGATATGTCAGTCGTAGGCCCTAGACCGGAGCGTCCGGAGATCGCAGCACAGTATAGGGAGACTTTCCCGGAATTCGACTATCGTCTGAAGATGAAGGCCGGACTTACCGGATATGCACAGGTTTACGGTAAATATAACACCACACCGAGAGATAAGGTGAAGCTTGACCTGACATATTATGAGCAGTATTCCTTATGGCTGGATCTGAAGCTGATCCTGCTGACCTTCAAGATCTTATTCCAGAAGGAGAATACAGAGGGAATTGATGCAAATCAGACGACAGCGATCCGCGAAGACAAGACAAAGAAAACAGGCATCAAGCATCCGCATGATGAAGCCGAGGATGCCTTCTATAGTATAGAGGAAAAGAAATAAATGAAACCAGAAGTATCCGTGATCATTCCGGCATATAATTGCAGCAGAACAATTAAACAGACAATCGATTCCGCACTTTGTCAGGATGTGATATCAGAGATCATCGTGATCAACGACTGTTCACCGAAGGATCTGACGGAGTGTCTGGCAGAATATAAAAGCAATCCACAGGTCAGACTATATAAGAATGAAACCAATCTTGGCGTAGCAGCAACGAGAAATAAAGGTGTGCAGCTTGCAGAGGGCGAATATGTAGCATTCTTAGATTCCGATGATATCTGGCGGTCGGGAAAGCTCTCAAAGCAGCTTGCTGTTATGAAGAAGACCGGAGTGGTATTATCCTCAACTGCCAGAGAACTGATGGAAGAGGACGGAACCCATACCGGACGGATCTTACCGGTACCGGAGAACATCACTTACAAGATGCTGCTGTATGGGAATGTGATCAACTGCTCATCCGTAGTGATGAAGCGGGAGGTGGCAGCAGAGTTCCCGATGGGGGATGATGATGCTCACGAGGATTATATCTGCTGGCTGCAAATCCTTAAGAAATACGGGGAGGCAGCAGGCATCAATGAACCGTTATTGCTTTACCGGATGGTGAAGAACAGTAAATCAGGTTCCAAATTACATTCTGCAAAGATGACGTATCAGGTATACCGGAAGATGGGATTTGGAACAGTGAAGTCACTTGGATATTTTGCAGGATATGCGATACATGGAGTAAAGAAATATTTTCTTTAAATAAAAAGAAACGGAGCAGGGAGATGGCAGAGGAAATCAAGAGAGGTCCGGGAAGACCGACCGATAAACGGAAAGACACAATTCTAAGACTTAGGATCGACACAGATACACATGAACTGCTTTCAAGATATGCAAAGCAGAAGGGCGTATCCATGTCGGAAATCGTCAGAGAGGCAGTCTACGGTATCGTAAAACAGGCGAACATAGAAGAATAAGACTGTCAGACAGGAGAACGTTGACCATGGAAACAAATAAGGAAGGGGATGTGACACTATCTGTCGTCATGCCCGCCTATAATGAAGGAGCACATATAACAGATAATCTGCTTGAAACCAGCAGAGTGCTGTCCGGTTTCGTCAAACGGTATGAGATCATAGCAGTTGACGACGGAAGTGCAGATAACACCGCAGAGTGCATCCGCCGGGCAGAAATGCAGGATACTCATATCAGAGGAATCTCATATCAGCCAAATGGTGGAAAAGGACATGCCATCCGGACAGGGATCGCAGCAGCAGAGGGACGATACATCGCATTTTTGGATTCCGATCTGGAACTGCCACCGATCCTGCTGAAACGATTCTTAAAGGATATGAAGGAGCAGGATGCCGATATCGTGATCGGTTCCAAGCTGCATCCGGAGTCGAAGCTCCATTATCCGATGCTGCGTAAGATCATGAGCTATGGATATTATCTGATGTTAAAGATGATGTTCCATCTGAACACCCACGATACACAGACCGGTATTAAGTTATTCAAAAAAGAAGTGATCAAACCGATCGTCAGCCGGATGCAGGCGGAAGGATATGCATTTGATATTGAGATCCTTGCCATGGCAGCAAAAGATGGCAGAAAGATCTGCGAAGCTCCGATCGAACTGAACTACAGCCGGGATGACAGCAAGGGTGGAAGAAGGATTGGATTAAAGGATGTATTCAAGGTGTTTGGTGAGACGGTTGCGGTGAAGAAGCGAGTTAAAAATTATAGATAGTATGAAATGAGGGAAAATTATATGACATATGAAAACGCTTTAGAAGTGCTGAAAAAGTACGGGCAGGAGCATGTGCTTGCCTATTATGATGAATTAAACGATGAGGAGAAGCAGAGCCTGATTTCCCAGATTGAAGAGATCGACTTCTCTATATTTGATGTATTAAAAGAGAAAGAATCAGACGGTAAGGAAGGAATGATCACACCAACAGAGGTTTTGACACTTGACACGATCAAGGAATATGAATTTGCCTATAAGGTGCTTGGTGAAACGGCGATCCAGAAAGGACAGCTCGCTCTTGTTATGCTTGCCGGAGGTCAGGGCACCAGACTGGGGTTTGACGGACCGAAAGGAACCTATAATCTTGGGCAGACAAGGGACCTCTATATATTCGAATGTCAGGTGAAAACGATCCTGACTGTTGTGAGGACACTTGGACGATGGATCCATCTCTATATCATGACCAGTGATAAGAACTACGAAGCAACGACATCCTTCTTTGTAGAGCATAAGAATTTTGGATATAACGAGGAGTATCTGCATTTCTTCAAACAGGAGCTTGTACCATCCGTTGATTTTAATGGAAAGATATTGATGGAAGCACCATCAAAGATCTGCCTGTCACCAAATGGAAATGGTGGCTGGTTCTCATCCATGAAACGGGCAGGACTGGTAGAACAGCTTGATAAAGAGGGCATTCGGTACATCAATGTATTTGCCGTGGACAATGTGTTACAGAAGATTGCAGATCCGGTATTCCTTGGTTCGATGATGATGGAAGATTACCAGTCGGCGGCAAAAGTCGTAAAGAAAGCAGATCCATATGAACGGGTAGGCGTGCTGTGTAAGAAAGACAATAAGCCTTACATAGTAGAATATTATGAATTGTCAGATGAGATGCGGTATAAGAAAACGGTTATGGGCGAGTATGCTTATAATTATGGGGTGATCTTAAATTATATTTTCCCGGTTGATCAGTTGAAGGTGCTCTTAAACGAGAATATGCCGCTTCATGCTGCGAAGAAAGTTATTCCATATATGAATGAGAAAAAAGAGTTGGTAAAGCCTGCGGAGCCGAATGGTTATAAGTTTGAAACTCTTGCACTTGATATGCTTCAGTTTATGAATGACTGCTTACCATTTGAAGTTATCAGAGAGTATGAATTTGCACCGATCAAGAATGCAGAGGGCGTGGATTCACCGGAGACGGCGAGAGAGCTGTTAAAGAAGAATGGATATAAGCTATAGAGGATACAGAAATAAAAAGAGAAAGGAAATTTGTCAGAATACAGTTGAATATTCCAATCGGTATATCAGATTTCCGGAAAATACGGGAAAACTATAATAAAAAAATAAACGCCTCACTGACAGATCAATCAGACTGCCGGTTGGGACGTTTATTTTTTTTACAGGAAGTTACAATATATTATTCCTGAATAGTGAGAATATGTTCCTAAAAATAATAAATAAACAAAACAAGACAACATAAAAACACTATTTTGTCGCGTTGAATGCGAAAAAATGATTGAAAAAGAGCTGGAACAGGATATAATATAGACAGGAAATAATATAATAATATATCGAAATAGAAAGAGAGTGCAGGATATGACGAAATATATTGAAAATGTAAATACCTACCTGTCTCAGATGAAGATCAAACAGACATATGTAAGTTTAAAAACAGGGATAGATCAAAAAAAATTATCACGAATACTGACCGGAGTACAGGATGTCAGCGGGACTGATATGGAAAAAATCGCGAAAGCGTTAGGCTGTAAGCCTGAATATTTTCTGAGCGATCCATTCTTTGTGCCGCAGATCAGTGAATTTATGCCGGAGAAAATTGCATTTTATGCAGGAAATCCGACAGAGAAGCAGGACGAGATTGCTGAAAAGTTAGAAAAGCTGATGAGTAATATTGATGAGGTTATGAGTGCAAAATACCGTTTTTTGAATATGTCGAGGTAGAGATATATGGATATAGAACGTTTCAGACAAATAATAAAATATAGTGAGACAAACAGGAACGATATTGAGTCTAAAATTAGAAATTATTATTCTTTTGTTGGAATGAGCAGCGATAAAGAAGTTTTGAATATTATGCAGATAGCCAGACCTTCTTTTAGAGAAAAAGGATATCTTGTTTTAGAAATGCCGTTTGCGGATAAAGAAATAGGTGCACTAAGTTATAAAGGCGATGCATTGGGATATATTGTGTTGAACTCATCTTTGCCAAAAGTAAATATTAATTTTGCCATATGCCATGAATTATATCATGTATTCTATCAGAAAAGTAATTTCAGAACAAAAGTTGAATTTGCAAATAATCATTATTATGAACATGAAGAAGAGTTTGCAGCAAATTTATTTGCAGGTATGCTTTTGATGCCGGAGATAAGTTTTCGATCTATGCACACCAAATTCAAGGCGGAATCAAATAATAACAAGAGAGATACTATTATAAGATTAATGAGCTATTATCAGGTTCCATATATGGCAGCGTTGATTCGTTATTACGAATTGGGATTGGAAGATACTGACAGTATTTCTGAGGAATTGTTAAATGCAGATCAGGAAACAATTCGAGCAAAACTAAATGATTTTTGGTTAGATGGCAGTATTTTGGATGCGACCGGAAGGGATGATTATATTCTTATAGAAAATACTGTTAAACGGTATGGAAATGAAGCTGTAAGGGACGACTATTTAAATAAAAGGACATTAGAAAAAGTACTTCAAAATATGAAAAAACTATATGCGGATATAAAGGGGGAATAAGAATGACCTGTCGATATACTGATAATCCGCACAATATATCAGAGATAATTCCCTGGGTTATAATAGAAAAGGGAAAAATAGTTCAAGAGATTTTAGGGAATACCAAATGTTATTTTTATGATGCATGTTCTTTTCGGAGACATGCGAATCTGGATAAAGAGTATGCTGATTATATTCCGGAATATATAAAGCATCAGGGCGGTATTGTTGTAATTACAAGATGTATACTGATGGAACTGGCATCTCATAGTGGTATATTAAATCAGGAATACATAACTTACATAAGGCACATTCATGATGCAGGAATTACGATACTTGTTATGTATGAGGAAGATCTCTTTAACGTTATGGCTGTGTGCTTTAGTACAAACGCAGCAATAAATGATTATTTATGCTGGCCTGTAAAATATGTGATGGGATCTGTTAGTACAATTACAGATACCCTTGAAAAAGATGCCCGATTAAAAAACGAAATTATCTATGGAAATAATCCGGAAAATTCCGGAATGTATAAGCATTTTTTCGAGACTGTCAGAGCAAATAAAGAAAGTGGAGATAATCTGGGAGAAGAACTTCTTGCAATATGTCTGCATATTCTGTCGCATATCCCCGGAGAAGATGATGGAAAGTTCTGTATTATTACAGATGATAAAGGTGCAATAGGTAAAATTGATACCGTGATGAAAAAGACAGCAAAGCAGTTTGTGGGGAAAGAGATTGGCGTATTTAGTACGCCAAAGCTGGGACAGATTCTTTATAGAGAAAAAATTATACATAATAGAGAACATCTGAAAGAGATATTAGGAGCAGGTACAAATGGAAACATAAAGGTGCTGGGTATGGAGGTTCATGACATACGAGGCAAGGAGATCTCATTAAGTAAGGAAGAACTGGCTGATCTGATCATACAGCCAAATGGAATTAATATAATTTTTTGAGAGGTTCTGAATAAAATGACAAAAATAACAGAAATATTTCCGGAAATTTCTACATTCAACTTAAACGTAGAAAATTGACTTTTAATAAAAATTGAATTATAGTTGTTAGTGGTTAAGAAGCGTTAAGGATTTCTAAGCCATTAACAACTATATTTATATAGCTTGACTTGATAAAGATACATGATGAACACATTTATGAGGGAATGAGGGAATAGAATGTATAGAAAAGAGCCTCAGGGCTGGTTAAAGCATCTTGATTTTACAGTGCTGAATCTGATAGCACTGCATGCATCTTATTGTATGGCGTATTTTATACGGATGGGAACAGAAAATCCGTATCATAGTAAGTTATATCGGACAATAGCCGTACTTCTGACATTATTTCAATTATTAGTTACCATAGTATGTCATATATATAAAGGCGTGCTGAAACGGGGATATTTCCGTGAAGCTGTTGCGTCTGTGAAGCAGTCTGTACTGGTTGTACTTCTGGCAGTATTCGTTCTGTTCATGATGAAGATGGGCGCGGCTTATTCCAGAAAAGTTATGGCTTTATTTGGCATGATATATCTGGCTATAGGTTATGTGGTCACGCTTCTCTGGAAGGAATATATACGAAGACATCGCGTGGCAAAAAAATCCATTGTAATTGTGGCAGTCAAAGAATACCTGAATGCGTTACTTGCAGAAATGGATACAGAATACTATAATCTGTATCGGGTTGCAGGTGTTGTATTATTAGATGCAACTGAGGATGAGGCAGAAAACTACAATACAGAATATGCAGATTTGGAGCTTAGCATATATACATATTCAGACGAAGTTCTGGAACAGATCATGCATGGCTGGGTAGATGAGGTTTATGTGAATATACCATTTGAGAAGCATATTCCGGAGAATCTTCTGGGACAGTTTGCAGATATGGGAATCACGGTTCATGTGCGGGTGCGTGTTCCGGCAGAGCTTTCCGATTATCAGTATGTATTCGATAAACAGCTTGGTCATCATGTACTGACCGTCAGCACTACATATATAACAACGTATCAGGCATTTGTGAAGCGTGCAATCGATATCCTTGGAGGAATTGTGGGATGTATCTTTACAGGCATCTTTACGATCATTCTTGCACCATGTATCTATATCGCATCACCGGGACCGATCTTCTTCTCCCAGTACCGTATCGGTAAGAATGGTAAGAAGTTCAAGATCTATAAATTCCGAAGTATGTATATGGATGCGGAAGCACGAAAAGCCGAACTGATGGAGCAGAATCAGGTCAAGGATGGTATGATGTTCAAGATGGAATATGATCCGCGAATCATCGGCTGCAAGAAGCTGCCGGATGGTACGATCAAGAAGGGGATCGGAAACAGGATCCGTGACTGGTCACTCGATGAATTCCCGCAGTTTTTCAATGTGTTAAAGGGTGATATGAGTCTGATCGGAACCAGACCGCCAACAGAGGATGAATGGGAGAAATATTCTGCCCATCACAGAGGACGTATGGCGATCAAGCCGGGAATCACAGGTCTCTGGCAGGTCAGTGGAAGAAGTAACATCACGGATTTTGATGAGGTTGTAAGATTAGACCGTAAGTATATCGATGAATGGAGCCTTGTAAATGACATCAAGATACTGTTCAAGACAGTGGGCGTTGTGCTGAAGGGCGAAGGGTCGATGTGATCCTGATTGGATATAATATGGAAGATAAATACATATGTGGAGAATAAGAACAGATGAAGATAGCGATGTTCGGACAAAAAAGAATTCCATCAAGAGAAGGTGGGGTTGAGATAGTTGTAGAAGAACTTAGCACTCGTATGGCTATGGCAGGGCATGATGTGACTTGCTATAACAGACGTGGACATCATGTGAGTGGTTCTGAGTATGATACAAAAGAGAAAAAAGAATATAAGAATGTTAGAATCAAATCTGTTCCTACTATAGAAAAGAAAGGACTTGCGGCAGTATCGTCGTCATTTTTTGCAGCACTTTGCAGTGCATTTGGAGGATATGATGTCGTGCATATACATGCAGAAGGCCCAGCAGCTTTTTGTTTTATACCAAAGATATTTAGAAAAAAGGTTATAGTAACGGTTCATGGATTAGACTGGCAGAGAGAAAAATGGAAGGCAGGATTTGGCTCCAAATATATTCATTTTGGAGAGAAAATGGCAGTCAAATATGCAGATGAAATTATTGTGCTTAGCAGTGAAGTCAAAAAGTATTTTAAAGATACATATGGAAGGAAGACAAGATATATACCCAATGGTGTTACCAGACCAGATAAGATAGAAGCTGATCTAATAGAGAAAAAGTTTGGTTTGAAAAAAGGTTCTTATATATTGTATCTGGGCAGGATTGTACCAGAAAAGGGTGAGCATTATCTGATAGAGGCAGTTAAGAATATAGATACAGACAAGAGACTTGTGGTAGCCGGTGGATCTTCTGATACAGATGAATATATGGACAAGTTAAAACAGATGGCTGGACAGGATGATAGAATTGTATTTACCGGATTTGTTCAGGGACAGCTATTACAGGAATTGTATAGTAATGCCTATGTATATGTACTTCCAAGTGATCTTGAGGGTATGCCGCTTAGTCTGTTAGAAGCAATGAGTTATGGTAACTGTTGTCTTACTTCGGATATAAAGGAATGTACAGAAGTTGTTGGAAATAAAGCGGTTGCATTTAAAAAATCAGATGTGAAAGACTTGCAGGATAAATTACAGAAATTATGTGATGATAGTAAGTTGGTTGATAATTATAAGGATCAGGCAGCCGATTATATATGTAAGAAGTATGATTGGAATGAGATAGTAGATAAAACATTGCAACTATATAGAAGGTAATAATTATGCGTATATTGATGATTAATAAGTTTTTATATCCAAATGGTGGATCGGAAACATATATATTTAAATTGGGTGAGGTATTAGAACAAGGTGGTCATGAGGTTCAGTATTTTGGAATGGAACATGAAGGACGATGTGTGGGTAACCGTGTTAATGCGTATACTAGTGACATGGATTTTCATGGCGGAAGCAAATTGTCAAAATTAACCTATCCGATTAAAACGATTTATAGTAAAGAAGCTCGTGTACAAATAAGAAAGGTTCTTGATGATTTTAAACCTGATGTGTGCCACTTGAATAATTTTAATTATCAGCTCACGCCATCCATGATACTTGAAATCGTGAAATGGAGAAAACAGATAAACCATAAATGTAAGATTATATTTACAGCACATGATTATCAGCTAGTATGTCCGAATCATATGTGCAATAATCCCAATACGCATCAGAATTGTGAAAAGTGCCTTGGTGGTAAATTTATAAATTGTACCAAGGGAAAATGTATACATGGCTCTACTGTAAAGTCTGCGATAGGAACTATGGAAGCAGAATTTTGGAAATTAAAGGGGACATATAAGTACATAGACACTATGATTTGCTGCTCAGGGTTCATGAAATCTAAACTTGACAGCAATCCGTTATTTGCAACTAGGACGGTGGCGCTTCATAACTTCATCGATAAGGTGGAGTGGAAGGAGACACCGAAGAAGGATTATGTCCTCTATTTTGGGCGTTTCTCTGAGGAGAAAGGTATTGGTACATTGATAGATGTATGCAAGGAGCTTCCAGAGGTTAAATTCATTTTTGCCGGAACAGGACCTTTAGAGGATAGTATAAAAGGAATATCTAATATAGAGAATGTTGGCTTTCAGTCAGGCTCTGATTTAGAAAAATTGATACGAGAAGCCAGATTTTCAATATATCCATCAGAGTGGTATGAGAATTGTCCTTTTTCTGTAATGGAGAGTCAGATGTATGGAACACCAGTGCTGGGAGCAAATATTGGAGGTATTCCGGAGCTGATTCAGGTTGGCAAGACTGGTGAATTGTTCGAGAGTGGAAATGCTGAAGACATGAAATCAAAGATTAAGAAACTATGGAATGATAAAGGATTGAGTCAGAGCTATAGTAAGAATTGCAAAGATATCAGCTTTGATACCATTGATGAGTATTACGAGAAAATAATGAAAATATATTAATGAATAAGAAAAAAGATTGGAGTCTAAAAAATGTCTAACAATAGTGAAAAAAAACTGAATGGTACGGTTATTGTTACATACCGTTGTAATGCACGTTGCTCCATGTGTAACCGTTATAAAGCGCCTTCAAAACCAGAGGAAGAAATCAGCATTGAAACCATTAAGAAATTGCCAAAGATGTACTTTACTAATATTACTGGTGGTGAGCCGTTTATTCGTACAGATTTAAAGGATATTGTCCGGGAATTGTACAAGAAGTCTGATCGTATCGTAATTTCCACTAATGGATTTTTTACAGATCGCATTGTTGATTTATGTAAGGAATTTCCACAGATTGGTATTCGTATTTCTATTGAAGGGCTTGAACAGACGAATAATGATATAAGAGGACTTCAGGACGGATATCAGAGAGGATATAAGACACTTAAAAAACTTCGTGAAATGGGAATGAAAGATGTAGGATTCGGTATGACTGTTCAAGATAAAAATGCACCGGATCTTGTTCCATTATATAAGATATCCAATGAGATGGGAATGGAATTTGCAACGGCTTCCCTTCATAATAGTTTTTATTTTGTTGAGGCAAAGAATATTATTCATGACAGACCGATGGTAGCAAAGAACTTTGAAGCACTTGTAAATGAGTTGCTTAGAAGTAATAGCCCCAAGAAGTGGTTTAGAGCATATTTCAATCATGGACTTATTAATTATATATACGGACAGAAACGGTTACTTCCATGTGACATGAGTTTTGATACATTCTTTATTGATCCATATGGAGATGTAATGCCATGTAATGGAACGAAAGACAAAGAAGTGATGGGAAATCTCAATCGACAGAGCTGGAACGAGCTGTGGAATAGCAAGGAGGCAGAAGCTGTTCGCAAGAAAGTAAGATGCTGTGACCGAGATTGTTGGATGATTGGTTCTGTTAGTCCTGCCATGCATAAATATATATGGAAACCTGGATTTTGGGTATTAAGACATAAGTTCAAGGCATTATTCACAAAGCATCCATATAGTATGTATGAGAATAAAATATGTCGTGATTATAGAGATGGAAAAGTTACCAAAGAAGAACTTGATAAATGCAGTACCTGCGATATGAATTGTGTAATTAATAACGGTCTGAGTGAAGCATCAAAAGAACAGCTGAAGCATAAGACAGGTGAGGAAATTGTGGATGCTGATATTGCACAGCAGATGGAGACGAAGTAATGAATATTCTATATATAGCTTATTCATGTAACCCTTTTGCTGGAAGCGAAGATAAAATCGGTTGGTGCGTTCCTTATGAAAGTTCAAAAACAAATAAAGTTTATGTGATTACAAAAGAAGAGCAACGAGAACCAGTCGAAAAATATTTGCAGAGTCACCCACTTGAAAATATAAAGTTTTATTATGTTGACATCCCGATTTTTTACAAGAAAATCTTCAAGGGATTCATGTATTCTGGAAGACTTAATGTGTGGAATAGACGGGTGCTTCCTCTTGCAAAGAAAATCTGTGCGGATCAAAAAATTGACGTTATTCATCAGATTACGCCAATTGAGTTCCGTGCAATTGGAGACTATGGAAAGATAGCAAATATCAAATTTGTCTGTGGACCACTTGGCGGAGGAGAGTCTTTGCCTAATGGGTTAAAAGATTACGCAAAGGGACATGAAATCATTGAAGTCGTTCGTTCTGGGATAAATCGTTGGTATCGTTTTAAGTTGAGAATCACGGGCAAACTAAATCGCTGCGACTATATTATGTTTGCGAATAAAGAGACTCAAGAATTCCTCGTGGGGTAGAACTAAACTGTCCGTATGAATTAGTCTTTGATAACGGATTAAGACCGGACGAATTAGTGAACTGGACTGAAAAGGAAAAAGTGAATGAAGAATTACAATGTAAGTAACGAGCCAGTGACTGAGGTTGCGGTAGATATAAATGATATTAAAGATACTTGCAAAGAAAAGAGCAGAAATGAAGAATGTGTATTCCTGGTTGCTGGAAGAATGATATATCGAAAGGGCTTGGATTTTCTTTTTGATGCATTGATGAGAATTCCACAGGGAACTAGATATCAGGTTAGGGTTGTAGGCGATGGCCCGGAGCTTGAGCATCTGCGTAAACGCTGTAAGGATAACCTGAACTTGTCTGAGCATGTGCACTGCATGGGCTCCATCCCCTATATGGAAATGGAAAAGGAATATGCAGATGCGGATGTATTTATTATGCCGAGCATTCGAGAGACGACAGGCACGGTCTTATTGGAGGCAATGTCAAAAGGTATTCCAGTTATCACCATTAATAAGTTTGGCGGAGCAACTCTTTTTGATAAAGACACGGGTTGGCTTTATGAAGGAAATACGAAGGAAGAGTACATCGAGAATTTGAAAAAGGCTATTCTTGAATGTATTGCTAATCCTGATGAAGTAACAAGACGTGGAAAAAACGCGCGAAAGAAAGCAGAAAAGTATACTTGGCAGGGAAAAAACGAGATGTATCAGGCAATATATGAGGAACTGCTGAAAAAGTAAGATGTGCAGCATAGAGGAGAGTTTAAAATGGTTGGAGTATGCATAAAATATATGCATGAAAATTACGGAGGAATATTGCAAGCATATGCAACTGTTAGTTATTTGGAAAATCAGAATATTGAGTATGAGTTGGTTCGATATACTAGAAAGAAGACTGTGACAGAAGCACTGAAAGATGTGCCGCGTCTTTTTAATGCAGTGTGGTTTAATAGCAGATATGAGGGAATTCAGAGAAAACTTAGTCTAAAAAAGCATCCTGAGTATGCAAAGAATAATGAAGTTCGTATGAAAGCATTTGCCGGCTTCAAAAAATGGGCTTTTAAGAATTTCTCCGATGAGTATATCGGCTATGCGGCATTACGCGAGGGTGGAAAGAAATATTCGGCGGTTATAACAGGAAGCGATCAGCTTTGGAGTCCGGCAGGATTGCCAACGAATTATTACAATTTGATGTTTGTTCCGGATGACACGCTGAAAATTTCAATTGCTTCTAGTTTTGGAGTAAAGGAAATTCCGTGGTATCAAAAGAAAAGAACGATACAGTATTTGAATCGCATTGAATACATTAGTATGCGTGAGAATCGAGGAAGTGAGATTGTCAGGGAATTGACTGGTCGAGATGTTCCTACGATTTTAGACCCTGTTTTCTTTTTGAGTAAAAATGAATGGCTGGAGAGAATTCCTAATAAGAGAGAAATCAATGAGCCATATATTTTTGCATACTTCCTTGGTGCCACACAGGAATATCGCAATGCAGTAAAGAAATTAGCTCATGACAAGGGCATGAAAGTTGTTGCGTTGCGACACATGGATCAGTATGTAGAAGAAGATGAAAACTTTGGAGACTTTGCTCCGTATGACGTGAGCCCAGAGAGATTTTTGAACCTTCTGCGAAATGCAGAGTATGTCTGCACAGATTCTTTCCATGGGACTGCATTTTCTATTCTTAATGAAAAGCAGTTTGTGGTATTTAACAGATATGCTGAAAATTCCAGTTTCTCAAAAAATTCTCGTATAGATACTCTGTGTGTGAATTTTGGTTTAGAAAACCGGCGTTATAAAAATGGAATGAGTTTATCTGATATTGTGAAAAATGATATTGATTATAAAGCTGTAGGAGAAAAATATAAAAACCTTAAGCTGGTAACAGATGAATACCTCAGCACTATTTTGCGTGAAATTAAAGGGCGTGCTTAAAAGGAGAAATTATTTATGGCGATAAGCAGTAATAATAGATATGAAAATTTAGATGGGCTAAAAGTTATTGCTGCTTTTGGCATCGTTGCTATGCATGTGTCATCTAATATGGGACATCCTCTTACATCGGAAATCGCTACCAATGTTATCGGTAGTATGACGCATTTTGTAAAGTTATTTCTGATATTGAGCGGCTTTGGAATGTGTTGCGGATATTATGAGAGATTCAAAAGTGGAAAAGTAAATCTGGAAAAGTTTTATATCCGTCGTTTTGAAAAAAATCTCCCGTTTTTTGCATTGCTGATATGCATTGACACATTGTTTAGTATAAAAACGGTTTTATGGAGAGATGTTTTCTCTTCGCTTACAATGGCCTTTAATTTGATGCCTTCACATGATATGTCAGTGATTGGTGTTGGTTGGACACTCGGCGTGATTTTTGCTTTCTATTTTATGTTTCCGTTCTACGTTTTCTTGCTTTCTACAAAAAAGAGAGCATGGTTCACAGTGATTATTTGCTATATTTTAAATTGGTGCTGTTGTAATTACTACGAATCTGTAGGTAAAACAGATGGTGCCAACTTTTTGTTTTTATCAGTTTACTTTGCAATTGGTGGAGTTTTATATCTCTATAAAGATTATATTCAAGAAAAAGTGAGTGGAATCCCTACATTCGTGGTACTGTTGGCGACAGCCGTTGTAACAATGGTATGGTATTTGATTCCAACAAATGAGTTCTCTCTCTTTTTTACAGTGAAAACAAGTATTTTGTTTGCGATGTGGGTGATATTTGCTATATCTCAGCCGATGAAATTATTAGGAAACAGTGTTACAAAGACATTAAGCCAGGTAAGCTTGGAAGTATATCTTTCTCACATGATGATATTCCGGGTCGTTGAAAAATTGGGAATTGCGTATCGAATCAACAATGGAAATATTGATTACATTGTAGTTCTGTGCCTGACCATCGTATTAACAATTGTTTTTGCTTTAATTGCTAAAAGAGTGATTGATATTTGTTTTAGAAGACTAAAGAAAGCGGAGAGATAAAAGAGTGATTGAGATTACAGATAAAGTGAAATGCTGTGGCTGTACAGCCTGCTTTAATATTTGCCCTAAAAAGTGCATTTCAATGCAGCCGGATACAGAAGGTTTTTTATATCCAATCGTCGATAAAAAGCAATGCGTAAACTGTGGCTTGTGCGAAAAAGCATGCCCAATCTTGAATTATAAGCCGATTGAAGAAAAAACACCGGCAGCCTATGTGGTTCGTACGAAAAATCAAAATGATCTTATGCAAAGTACGTCGGGCGGATTTTCAACACCACTTGCCCAGTGGTTCTTTAACAAGGGTGGCAGTGTCTGGACTGCAAGCTATGACAATAATTGGAATGTCGTTCATAGAGAATTTACTAAGGATGATGTGGAGTTCTCAAAAACGAGAGGATCAAAGTATGTCCAAAGTTATTTGGGAGATACATATACAAAAATTCAGGATGAATTAAAAAATGGACGATGGGTTTGCTTTATTGGTACTACTTGTCAGGTCTATGGATTGAAGGAATTCTTGAAAAAAGACTATGAGAATTTAATAACGGTGGATTTGGTGTGTCATGGAACACCATCACCTAAACTGTGGGAGAAATATATAGATTTTCAAACCAAGAAGTATAATTCAAGGATAACGGACATCAATTTTAGAAACAAGACATATGGTTATCATAGCGGCACAATGATGCTTAGATTTGAGAATGGGAAAAAATATACAGGCAGTGCAAGAGTTGACTATATGCTAAAAAGTTTCTTTTCGGAGATTGCATCTCGGCCGTCTTGCTATACTTGTAAATTTAAGCAGCTAAATCGAGTTAGTGATTATACAGTATTTGACTGTTGGCACATGGGAGAATTGTTGGGAAAAAAGGATGATGATAGAGGATATACGAATCTCCTAGTTCATACTGACAAGGGTGGCGAACTACTAAAAGAGATTGCTGCCGCGTATGAGATATTCCAAGTAGATGTAGAAAAGGCGATAGCACTAGATGGAATAATGGTTCGTAATTCAGCAACTCCACATAAAGATAGAGTATCCTTCTATACGGATTTAGATGAACACGAAATGGATGAACACATTCAGAAGTATATAAAAGTCACCTCTAAAGATAGACTGCTGGAATCCATAAAGGGAATTGCTTACAAGGGTGGACTGATGGCAACTTTAAGAAAAATAAAGGGGTGAAATATGTATGTTAAAAATAAGAAAACTTCGGCAAGTGGATTATTTCTTTTTGCTGGTGATGATTGCATATGCATTTGATTTCGGAAATTTAAAATATGCAATGGCATGGTGCTTTTCGGCGGTTTATTTTTTAGGGAGCGGTCTATATGAAAAACGCAGATTAAAAGGAATCGGAAAAGAATATTTATTGATTTTTGGTGGAATTACATTTTTGTTTGTGATAACAGCAATATTGCAAATGATAAATGGATTTAATTCATATGCAATAAATGAAGCAGTATACTATTATACTCCACTGATTTTTATAATTGTATATTCACAGATTTCTGATGAACAAGATGTAGAAACGATTTTAAACTACTTGTTTGTGCTGTATATTATAGCGTTTTTTAAGAACTTTGCTGGGCAACTTACTTTCGCAAATATAAAAAGCATTTCTTTCGCAAATTCATATAGCCCGTTTGAAAGTGAACTGGCATTTGTTTTCCTAATATTTGAATGCTTTTATCTTTATATTGGAAAAAGAAAAAATGCGATAATTTCTCTGATCCTCTGCATTTTGAGCTTTAAGAGAATTTGTATGCTGGTTGCGATAAGCTTTTTTGTATTTTCAAAATGGCTTGTACAAAAGAAACCTGTGAGTAAAAAAATGGTTTTTGCAGCTGTTGTTTTTTTTGTATTACTTCCAATATTAACATGCGTGATGTTGAATGATACATTTGAAGAGTGGTTTTACCAAACATTCCATATAACATTATACGAGGCAACGCTTTCGAGATCTTCAAGAATAGAGGCGGTAATGAATTCGGGACAAATTAAATATGGATTGGGTTCGGTGACAACATATTTGACTCGATATCTAAATACTATGTATGGATCGAATTTTGCAAGTCGTAGTATGCATAATGATTTAGTTCAGATGTATCTGGAATGTGGAATTTTAGGCTCAATTGTATTTACATATGTTTATATGAAGGCTGCATCCGTTAATAGAATGTCGTTTGTACTGATATGTTATGTATTTTTTGAATGCTATTTTAATCATCTATTTGGAGCGGGATGTACGCATATTTGGGTTTTAATATATCTAATGATGTCGATAGCTGGCATTACAACAAGAAATGGTGAGAATAATGGAGAGGAAAATGGAACGAATTACAGTTTTTACACCGACATATAACAGAAGACAATCTTTACCTCGTGTATTTGAAAGCTTGAAGAGACAGACATTCAGGGATTTTATTTGGATTATTGTTGATGACGGGTCAACAGATGATACTACAAGTCTTGTGGAAGAATTTAAAAAAGAAGCAGATTTCAAGATTATATATATTTATCAACAAAATGCCGGAAAGCATTCGGCAATTAATAGAGCATTGCAGGAAACTACATCGGAGCTGTTTTTAATTGCAGACTCAGATGATTCTTTCAAGGAAAATGCACTAGAGGTTTTTATCAATACATGGGAGTTAATACCTGAAGGAGAAAGAAATCAGTATAAGGGAGTTATTGCTAAATGCTATAATGCTGAAGATGGAACACCGATTGGATCTTATCCGCAGCATATGTTTGACAGTAATGATCTGGATGCTTATTTTGTACAGAGGCTTTGCTTTGAAAAATGGAATATTGTTCGCACTGATGTGATGAAAGAGATTCCTTTTCCTGAACCAAATGAAAAACTTAAGTTCTACCCGGAATCGGTTGTCTGGTGGAGAATGGCAAGAAAGTACAAGACTCGCTATATTGATGAGGACATAAGAGCCTATTATCACGATCAAGAAAATTCTGTGATTAAACAAAGTACGGGACGTGCAAGAGAAACAATCTATTTATGGCGATTTTATATCAATGAGGCAATGGACTATTTCTGGAAATATCCCAAAGCGTTTGTCAAAGCATATATTGGATATAGCCGAGATAATATTAGAATTGGTCGGAAATATAAGGAAGCAATTTCTTCAATTGATGGAATATATAGAAAGGTGCTTGTCACTTGTGGATATCCGATTGGATATGTGTTGGCAGTGAAGAAAGGATTGAATAGATGAAATCAATAGCTTATTTGGTTCCGTATTTCGGAAAACTTCCGGCTGGATTTAAGATGTGGCTGCTTTCATGTGCAGCAAATGAAACGATTGATTGGATTTTACTTACTGATGATAGGACAGAGTATAATTACCCTAATAATGTAAAAGTACATTACTGCACCTATGACAGTATAAAAGAAAGAATACAGAATAATTTTGATTTTCCGATTGTAATTAGTAAACCATGGAAATTGTGTGATTTTCGTCCTGCATATGGAGAAATATTTAGTAATGAATTAAAAACATATGACTACTGGGGCCATTGCGATATGGACCTGATTTTTGGAGATATAAGAGCATTCATAACCGATGAAATACTTGAAAGATACGACAAAATCGGATTTCAGGGACATTCTGTGATTTACCGAAATACACCAGAGGTTAACCAACGATATCGAGTTCAAGTGGAAAATGCTCCGAATTATAAGGATGTATTCACATCTGGTGATGGAAAATTTTTTGATGAGGTTGGTATTTGCGAATTATACGATGCACTAGGAATACCGTATTATAAAGAAACCAATTTTGCCCACTTGGATAGATTTACAACAAGTTTCTATTTGCTGTATTTACCGGAAGAAGATGGGTATAAGAATAACAGACAGGTATTTTCTTGGGAAAATGGTAAGATTATTAGAAATTATTTAGATGGGACAAACGTGAAGAGAGAAGAATATATGTATATTCATCTTTTCTCGAGACCGATTTCTTTTAAAGCTAAAACATATTCAAAAGATATCACGTATGCGATATATCCGGATGTTGTTAAAGAAATTGAAAAAGATAAACTGGATTATAAGTTTATAAAAAGACATGGCACATGTAGTACGTTACATTTCTATGCCAAAGTAGCTTGGTTCTATCGAAAGAAAATAACAGTCAGCAAATTGGCCTTTTACCTTAGAAAGAAAGCTAATCTGGCGGTAAAGAGAGGTTTCAATTAATGGCAAAAAAAAGGGATAAGAGCATTGCAATAAAGGTAGTTGAGTTGATTCTTGCTGCGTTCATAGCAAAAGGATTGGGCTTTGTTCGAGAAATGGTTTTGGCTAATTACTATGGGACTAGCTATGTATCGGATGTTTTTGTTGCAGTTCAAAATATCCCCGCAATTATATTTACAGTGTTTGGTACAGCGGTTACGACAGGTTTTATACCGCTGTACACTGAAATAAAAGTCAAGAAAAACAAAGAGCTGGCAGATAGATTCGCAAACAATGTGTTTAATATCTTTTGTTTGCTATCTGTTTTTTTGACGATTTTAGGGGTTCTTTTTTCAAAGCAGCTTGTGAAGTTATTTGCAGGCGGATTTCAGGGAGAGACTTTTATCCTATGTAATCAATTTGCAAAGATTATTATGCCTACATGTATTGCCATTATTTTGGTATATGTATATAATGCGTATTTGCAAATTGAGGGCTATTTCAATCAAAACTCCTTGATGAATGTTCCTTACAATTTGATTCAAATTGCTTTTATTGCAATCGGATTCTATGTAGGAAACGCATATATTCTTGCAGTTGGTCTACTTCTAGCATCCTTTGGACAATTTGTTTATTTAAGGGTACTTATAAAGAAAAAAACTGATTTCAGGCATCGACGTGTTTTAGATCTTCGAGATATGAATATTAGGCAAATGTTAATACTGGTAGGTCCGGTATTTATCAGCACGGGTGTAAATCAGCTGAACTCAATTGTGGATCGTTCAATGGCCTCTGGTTTGGTAGAGGGAAGTGTCTCTGCGCTGAACTATTCAAGTGAAGTTGCGAATATGGTTACGCAAGTCGTTATTTTAAGCTTGACAACGATCCTGTATCCTAAAATGACTGAGTTATTCGCAAAAAATAACAAGACAGAAAAATATTCCTTTACCCTGACGTATATTAATGTAGTGTCATTATTAGTACTTCCATTAGCCGCATTGATTTTCGTATTTTCAAAAGAAATTGTGCAGATATTATTTGGACGTGGAGCATTCAATGAAAATACAGTTTTGTTTGTAAGCCGCGCCTTGAAGATTTATGCATTGGGTATTGTGGGAGCATCTTTTAGAGATGTTTTGAACAAAGTGTTTTATTCTATGAAGGATACGAAGACGCCAATGATTAATGGAATGATTGCAGTTGCTGTAAATATTGGATTGAACATCTTGCTAGTAAAGAAATTTGAATATCTTGGGTTGGCTTTTGCAACATCCGTTTCAGCAACGGTCTGTACAATATTGCTTTTAATTCAGATGTGCAAAAAGATGGATGGATTTAAGTATAGAAAAGCAATTGGAACATTTATAAAGGCATTTTTTGCAGTGGCTTGTATGTGCGCAGGAATTGCGGGGATTATTCCATTTTTTGATTTGCTAAATGATTTTTGTAGGTTTTTTGTTGGCGGAATAATAGGTGTTGTTATTTATGTTTGTGCGCTATTAATATTCCGAGAACAAACGATAAAACAGGCGATTGATAAAGTTAAAAAGAAAGTTAAAAAGGATTGACAAAATGTACAAAGGAGAGAATACTCTTGAGAGCAGACGGGATTGATGTACTAAAAGGTATAGGCATTATTCTGGTGGTCATTGGTCTCTCATGTGAACACAAAAGGTTTTCTGGTTCAATGGCTTTATACATTCTATATGTCACTGTTTTTTGCATTGTCAGCTTACATACTATACAAATTTGGAAGGTATATTACTTTTCAAAAATTTCTGTTGAAGCGGACTAAATCAATTCTTTGGCCGTTTATTCTGTTTAGATTTTTACTATTTATATACTGGATTGTAATTGAATCTCATTTTAGAGCTTTTGATATGGGACCGATATGGTTTCTTATTATACTATACCTTGCGGAACTTGTGGCATATCCGATTTTTTACAATAAAAAAGCAACTCTTTTTGGAACGTTTTCGTATTCTGTTTAGTTGCTATTCTATGGTTTGCTCTAAAGTTGGTGCTGCCAGCAAGCTTTTTGTCATCGTGGTTTTTGCGATTTTTAAATGGTTTAATGTGGTACATCCTCGGATATATATGCGGAATCGTTGAGCACGGTATAAGAATGGTATCATTAGCATCTAAGCAGAAGATAGTTTGGACTAGTATACTTCTTTTGCTTTCTATAGCTATAGGATATTTGAATCCAGGAGTGTCGATGTGGAATAATTCATATGGAAAGAATTATTTATGCTAGGCGGAATTATCGGCTCCGTATGGCTAGGATTTGTGTGTAAGTGGTTCGTTACACGGAATACATTTCTACAATTCCTCGGTCAGAATACGATTACAATTTTAGCAGTACATGAGCCAATTAAAAGAATCGTATTAAAAATTGCTGAAATGGGAATGCAACGTGTAGGCATGGATGTTACTATTGTGGAACTTCAGGAAAATACATTGTGCTCATTAGTGGTTGTTGCAGTGGTTTTTGCCATTAGCCTGATAATTGTGAATTTTCTAAGGAGAATAAAATCTAATTTGCCTAGAAAAATTCGAGATAGCCTAATGACATTTATCAGGTGAGATATTTACGTTTTACATATTGGAACATGCACAACTGCAGGAAGATAAATCAATTGAACTTGAATTTGTCGCTTGTTCAGGAAAGGATAAGGCCATAAGAATTGCGGAGTGTTGAGCCGTCAGAATAGATGGTTTGTATTATGAGATAAGTGTGTTTTAAAAGAAAGAAGGGAGAATATATGCGAAAGAAGATAGCAGATAATAGAATATCATTGGTTATTTCATTTGCATTTGTTCTGATTACTTTAGGCATATTGTTCTACCTGACTTTCCAGACCCCGGATGATACAGTTGCCCTTTCGGAAAAGGTGGGACATTTGCCTGTCGTGGACGATTTCCTTAATTGGGTAGGTGCATTTGTTACTTGGTCAGTACGTCAGTGGGCGCATGTATTTGAATTCCTGATCATTGGTATTTGTGTCAGTATTTTTTACGCATTTGCAACAAAGAATATCGGAACTATGATGGTGATGGCATTATTAACTTGTATGTGTATATCATTATGCGATCAGTCAGTTCGGCTGTTCATTGCCGGAAGACATTTTGATTCCTTTGATCTGGTGTTGGATGCGCTGGGATATGTGAGTGCTATCGTGGTTGTGAGCATATGCAGGGAAATATATAGATTGGTGGTCAATAGGAAATAAATGAGATTGAGCTGGAATGGCAGAACCTTGGAGGGGAGGCTGTTTCAGCTTTTTTATTTGATATGGAAAGTAGTATTTTGATGTCGAAGAATGTTGACTTTGCGTATGGATAGGGGTAATATGTAAAATATAAATAATCGAATAGAGGGGGGATTTCTTTATGCCTTTTGGGAGGCAGATCTAATTAAAATCCATGAAGTGAAGAATTGAATAAGTATAAGTGAAAAATAATAGTATTGTCTTGATTCCCTTTATTTAAGGGGGATTGAGAATTGTAATATTGATATGTAACTGTCTCTTATACACATCTGACGCTGCCGACGAATAGCCTT
>ENA-OYXR01000139-OYXR01000139.1-human-gut-metagenome-genome-assembly--contig:-NODE-139-length-36864-cov-8.253145_pt1 | contig 36864 bp, 46 predicted proteins | sample MGYA00243241_ERZ653431 | MGnify/ENA primary metagenome ERZ653431 (study PRJEB26926, sample SAMN06165182) | human gut metagenome | biome: ENVO:00009003; feature: ENVO:2100002; material: ENVO:00002003... | reverse complement strand
GGTAATGTCATCAACTTAAGCCCATCATTTCAAAGTGTCAAAAAGCGGGCGTAAATATTAGTGAAAATGCCAATTGACAAATGTGGATTTGTTTCAAAATCAAGATGATATTTTGATTTTGGAGTGATTTTCGTGAAAAGCTTGCCTTTATATCTTGAAATTGTTCGTCATATCCACAATACTATCTGCGATGAACACTTTTGTAGCGGCGCGCGCTCGCTGGCAAACCGCGCGCGTTCCGTGTCAAATATAACGCCTGCATAACATTCTGCATAAAAAGCGAAGGGCGGCCGCGTTTTGCGGCCGCCCTTCTTGTCGTCTTATTCCACGATCAGTTCCCCAGCGATCAGCTGCTGCGTCGTGTGCATCTGATTGATCAGGTCCTCGGCAGCGCCCTGGATCATGGCGTTGATGTCCAGCTTCGCCGCCTCCAGCAGCTGCACGGTAGGCTCCGCCAGCTTCTTTCTGGTCATGCGCAAAAGATCGGCTTTCAGTGTCCTGATCTGGTCCTCGGTCAGCTTGCCGTCAGCCGCTGCCGCCTTCATTGCTTCGACGGTAGTCTGCTGCAATTCGCCGACCGTTGTCTGTGCTGCCTGCGTCACCTGGCCGATAGCGGCCTTGATGTTTGCCAGCTTGTTGTTCTGGCCGATCTTGGCGGTCGCCCACGCGCCTGCCAGGCCGATGGCCGCGATGGCAGCCTTCGCCAGAATGTCCAGGCCGACGTTCACCAGCTCCAGAATGATGGGGTCGGTGGTGCCCGTTTCGGTGGTCTGTGCGCACGCTGCAAGCGCCACACAGAGCGTCACCAGCATGGTCAAAATGAGCATCACTTTCAGGGCCTTTTTGGTGGTGTTTTTCATGGTGTTTTTCCTCCTTAATTTTACCGCCTGAATGGCGGGGTTTTATGATCACTTTTCGGGGGTGTTTGCGTCGTGGTAAAGCGACGCAATAATCACAGCTTTCAGCGTCTCGTGGCGCAGATTCAGATCAGTGGGGTTGACGTCCGCAGGGGTGCCGCCGTTGACGGCTCCGGCGTCCAGCAGCGCCTTCGCCTGCTCCTGCCAGTAAGCGGGCACGTCTTTCAGGTCCGCATAGGTGGGGTTGTCTTCTGCGATCACTTCGCGGATCAGCTGTTTCAGTTCGGCCTTGGTCATGCTGTCGATGTTCTCCTTTCCGTAGTTGGGGGCCGCATAGCCCACAATGTAGGTGTCGTTCAGATCGTACTGGCGGCGCTTCACGGCGTTGCTGGTATTGCCTTCGATGGTGTGCAGAACACCGTCTTTCACATACTCCACCAGGCCCGTGTGGGTGCTTTCTGCGGTGGATTTCTTATCCTTGAAGAAGGCGATGTCAGCAGGCAGCGGGGTGTATGTGCCGCCGCAGGCCGCCGAAGGATGGAAGACGCCCTGCGCCTTAAAGAAGGCCATGCCGGTGCTGCATCCGCGGTAGGGCTTCACAATGTCGCGGGCGATGCCTGCCAGATAGTTGGTGACGTAACTTACCCACATAGCGCACCACGCCGCATCAAGCGGCAGGCTCCATGTTTTCAGGACCTCCGTGTTGTACCACCGGATATACTTGTCGTCGCCGGTCGGCTCGCACACGCCCAGCTCGCCGATGGCCTTCCGGACGATCTTCTTGCGGGTGTCGTTCACATCAGGCGTTTCCGTGGGCTGTGCGGGCTTCTCCGGCTCCTGTGCGGGTTGCGCGGTCTCCTTGTACCCATTCAGCCCTGTACGCTTGATAATGGCCGCATAGTCCTTGTAGGCGACGTCCAGATCGACGCGCCCATTGATGCCCGCCACGCTGCCAGAGCTGCTGCGCTGCCACATGCCGAAGCTGTAGGCCGTCGTCGGCTGGCTGGCCCACTGTGCCAGCCACAGATCGAAGCCTTTCAGATCGTCCATGTTCAGCATGTTCTTGCACCAGTTGGTGTTGCAGTAGAACGACGCATAATAGCCCGCGGCTTCAATGGTCGTGCAGAAGGCCGTCACCATAGCGGTCAGCACATCGCGCCCCAGCCCAGCCTGTTTGTTGTCCTCCAGATCGTAGGCGATGGGGTACAGGATGCGGCCCTTATACGGGGCGATCTGCTTCACTACCCACGCCGCCTCCTTGGCGGCCGCCTGGGCGCTTTTTGCGTAGCTGTAGAAGTAGATGCCCGCCTCCACGCCAGCAGCCAGTGCGCCCTCCACATTGGCCTTGAAATAGGTGTCCATCTTGCAGTTGTCGCCCTGGCTGCTGCCATAGCCGACGCGGATCATGGCGAACACAATGCCGTCTGCCTTGACCTTCTTCCAGTCGATCTTGCCCTGCCATACGGACACGTCAATGCCTTTAATGTTCATGTTTTCCTCCTTACCCCGCCAGCTGGTAGAAGTCCCCGATCAGAGCGGGTGGGCGGTAGCTGTCCGCTTTGAAGAATTGTCGAAGCACTTCGTAGGTCTTGCCGTCGTCGCTGAATCTGTCGCCGACATTGAAGGTGTGGCCGTCCTCCAGATCAGCCCAGCGCAGCACGGTGTCGTCGCCGACGTCTCCGCCGCTGCTGTCCTCGACCAGCTTGTATTCGGACGGCACCAGATGCGGATAATGCGGCTCGTAGAGCGTGACGCCCTGCTCGTGGATCGGTGTGTAGACCTTGCCGTCCTGCGGGTCCCTGCGCTTCGCGCCATAGGGGACTAACTCGCCCCACGCGAAGTCCAGCACGGTGCCGTCCTCCGGCTCTGTGCGAAGCAGGCGGAACAGCGTCCTGGCCGCCGTACTGCCGGGCAGAAGGTCGCTGCGCTTGTAGTGCTGCTGCGTGGTGATGTAAAGGTCGCCGTTGCTGCCGACTACGGCTTCGTTGCGGAAGATCGGGTCGCCGTCGTCGATCTCAGACCAGACGCGTGCGCCGCTTGTGACAGTGATCGTGCGCAGTTCCGTGTCTGTGTAGTCGCCCGCGTCCTTATCTCCGGCGCGAAGCAGCACCGCCTTCGCGCGTTCGACATGGACCGCAGGAAGGCCGGTCAGACCGCCCGCGATCAATGCGTCGTGGGTGGCTAAAATTGCCGCCCACAGATGCAGCTGCTGCTGCGCTTCTTCCTGCTTGTTCAGTTCTCTGGCTGCTGTCAGATTCATGCTTTTCCCTCCTTACAGGTAAGAGCCGCTTACGCCGTACAGCGCGATGGTGTCGCTGGTGCTCGCCTTCGTCAGTTTCACACGGACGCCCACAGCCCACTTTGTTGCCGTCTTCGTCTTGTTCGTGAACAGGTGCTTGCGGCCAGGGGTGACGGCCTCCCACGTCGGCACGGCGTCCTTCGCGTTGTTGCACGCCTCCACGGTCAGATTGTTCTCCGCGCCCAAAAAGCGCACGGAAATAAGGACCTTTTCGGCCATGGCGTCCGTTTCGATGGCGTCGCGCTGCACGCTGATCATCGTGATGCTGCGGGAGAAGGTCACGACGCGCGTCGCGCTGTTTCCCACGCTGTCGGTGACGGTGATCGTCATGCTGTGTTCACCAGCAGCCAGCGCCGCAAACTGTGCGGCCGTCAGGCCGAAGGTGTAGGTCTTTCCGCGCTCCGCGTCCGCAATGGTGCGCACCTCGCTGCCGTCCAGCGCCTCCACGATGGTCAGGGTGTCGCCGTCGTCCACATCGCCCACGGTGTAGGCTCTGGATGGGGGCGACGTCACCGCGCCCAGGTTGGCGTCGGCTCCGGAAACGGTCGGGTCGGCGTTGTGCGTTACGGTCTTGACCTGGCTCGTCGTATAGGCGCTGTACGCATCCTTGCTATCCTTCGCGCGGACGCGCCACTGCACGCTGTCCATCGCCGTGGTGATGCCGGTGTCGGTAAAGCTGGTGTTGCTGCCGGTGTAGATCGTGGCCCATGCGTTCGTGTTGTTGCTCCAGCGGTCCAGCTGGTAGGTGATGTCGTCGCTTTCTGGGTCGGTGGACGCCGCCCAGCTGATCGCTGCGTCTTTCCCGCTCTTTACGCTGTCCGGTACGGTGATGCCGGGGGGCGTAGTCGGGGCCTGATTCCACTGAATCGTGTAGTAGCCTTCGGAGTCAGGCTCGTCAGATACCAAGGTATCAGAGGACAGATTACAAAGCGGCAGGACGCCGACGCTGCCGTTGTACGCGACGTTGTTGACCTCGCTGCCGACCGAATTGACGCCGCGGACGCTGCTCGCGATGCCAGAGTACGGGGACCGCAGCCGCCAGTTCCAGTTGTCCGCGCTGCTGGGGTTGTTGGTATAGTTGCTGTTTGCGATGGCCTGCGGCGTGCAGGTGCGCAGGCGGGAGCTGTTGTTGCTGTTGAACAGCGCCAGAAGCGATCCCTCGGCGATGCCGTTCTCAGAGCCGAGGCCCACTTCCTGCTTGGACGGCAGGAAGAAGTCGTCGGTCACGGTTTCGCTGCCGCCGCCGTCCGTTGTGGGCTTCGCCACGGTCAGCGTGGTTGGCAGGATCGCAGCCAGGAACTGTGGAGAAAAGCCGGTCTTGAAGCCCGCCTCGGTGTCGTATGCGTTGTAGCCGCTCCAGACGTAGCTGGAGCCGGGCGCGCGGTCGTAGCTGTGCTGCGCCTGGTACCAGTTGGTGCCGGACTTGTTCAGCCACTGGCGGATATTCGCCAGGCTGTATCGGTTGTTCCCGTAGTTCTGCCGGTCGCTGTTGCCGCCGCTCTCCTTCGCGTCGAAGGCTTTCAGGCACAGGATCTTTTCCGCGGCCAGCGTCGTGCTGTTTGCGGGATAGCCCGCGTGATTTTTGTCCGCGATCTGGAAGCCCACGGGGACGCCGTAATACTTCGACAGCGGGTCGCGTACCTTAGCACCCACGGCCAGAGTGCTGATCTTCTTGGACATGTTCGGGTCTCCTTTCAAATATTGATAGGAATTGCTGATCGTATTTTGCCACCAGCTGCCTGCAATCCCCGTGCAGGGCATGGGCGCGCCAGCTGGTGTAGCTCTCCGTGATCTTCTCGCGGTCGATCTCGCCGCGTTGGTAAAGCGCGGCATACTTTCGCAGTTTCCGCTTCATGCGGTCTCTGCTGGATTTACGCACCTTGCGGATCACACGCCCGGCGTCGTCGATGTAGGTGTGGAAGCCCAGGAAGTCCAGGCCGTTGCGCAGCGGGAAGATGTTTGTCTTTTGATTCAGCTCCAGCCCGCGCTCGGCCAGGTGCTGCCGGATCACCACCAGGGCCTCCTGCAGCCGCTGCTTGCTCTCGCAGATGATGTAGAAGTCGTCCATATATCGGCCGTAATACCGGAAGCGCAGCTGCTCTTTGCAGAGGTGATCCAGCTGATTCAGATATAGCAGCGCGAAGATTTGGGACGATTGATTCCCGATGGGGATGCCCAGCGGGTCCGGCGTGCTGTCAATGATCTGGCAGGCAAGCGCCAGACAGTCAGGGTCGTGCAGATACTTCGCAACGTCCTTTTTCAGCACGTCGGGCCGGATGGATTGGAAGTAGTGGCGGACGTCTGCTTTCAGCACCCAGCCGTCAGCAGAAAAGCCGTTTTTGCGGTAGTATTCACGCATGAAGTCGCGCAGCCGATTCAGCCCGAAGTGCGTGCCTTTCCCCACCTGGCTGCCGTAGTTGTCCAGGATGAAGGGCTTGGTCAGCGCGTCATAGAGGACCTGATCGCAGAAGGCGTGCTGGACGATCTTGTCCTTGAAGCTGTTCGTCTGGATCAGGCGGCGCTTCGGCTCGTAGACGTAGAACGCGCGATAGCCGCCCGGCTGGTAGGTCCTGGTCTGCAATTCCCGCTGGATCAGCGCGACGGCCTCCAGCGCCGACGCTTCCACCTTGGCGACGCTGTTCTTCCACCGCTTGCCGCGGCGTGCTTTCAGATACGCGTCGTACAGGTTTCCCCATTCACATATTCTTTCGTAGTCTTTGCCCATAGTGGTGAAGCACCGCTGGCAGCCCAGCGCCGCGCAGCTGCGTGGTGCCAGGCGTCGGTGCTATGTGTTTATCCTCCTTCCGTTGGATAGGATAGGCTTTCCTTTGATGATGGGCCTCTGCTTTCGCCGCACGGGCTACTCGGTCTCGGTAAATCCATCGAAGCGGCAGGACGCCGACGTTGCCGTTGTACGCGTTGTTGTTGTTCTCGCTGCCGTCCGAATTGACGTTGCGGACGTTGTTCGCGTTGCCAGAGTTCGGGGACCGCAGCCGCCAGTTCCAGTGCATATAAAGCCTACCCTTTCGGTTTTGCGGGTCTCTATCTGAATCGCGCGGCGTCTTTCTTTCTCCAGGCCGCTGTCATGTACTTCACGTCCAGCACCCGCTTCGTCCAGAACTCGCAGGCGCGGTTGTCGATCTGCCCGTGGGTCTTTGCGATGTCCAGGAAGATCAGCAGCATCTTGCAGCCTGTCAGTGCAGACGTTTGCAGGTCGAAGCGCACCATGCACAATTTGGCGCGCCGCTGCGGGTCGGTTTCGATGGCGGGGTTGATCTCGTTTGCTTCCACGATGGCCTCCAGAACGTCCAGTGCCTTCTCGTCGATCCGGTTGGATAGCGTGAAGCGAAGCCGCTTGTCGAACTTCTTCGTCCGGCTCATGGTCTCGTCCACCAGGTCTCTGGCCTTCGTGATGATCGTCAGTTCCTGGTCTTTGCGCTCACTCAATACAGGCACCTTCTTTCGCGGATAATAGCAACGGTTTCAGCCGTTGGCCCTTCGATTTCGTACACGCCGCCGCCCAGGATGCGCACCTCCGCAGGCGCGCCGTCCGGCCCGGTCCCGCAGATGCGAAGCGGGCCGCCCTCGCAGGGGCAGGGCATAGCGATTTCAGTAATAAGGGATGCGATCAGGCAGCTGGCCTCGCTGTCGCTGCAGGCGATCCTGATCATGCGGAAACGTACTGGCCCGATTTGTTCCAGACGCCGTCCGCCACAGAGACGTTGGACAGCGCAGCGAAGTCCAGGGCGAAGTTGATGCCGCCCGGCATGTCGCCGCTGATCAGGTCCGTCAGCAGGTCGATGCTGTTCTGGTGGCTGTTCAGCAGCTCCTGCAGGCCCTGGATGTCCGCGATCACGTGGCTGTGCGTCACCAGGGCGTACTTCTCCAGCTCCTTGCGGCGGACCAGCCCTTCCGGGCTGATCACGGCCGTAACGTTGGCGACATTGCTGACGATCATGCTGATCTCCATCGTCAGCAGCTTGCCGACCACATCTCCGGCCGCGCGCATCTGCACGGGATCGTCCTGCATGGGGACGTAGCAATAGACCACATCGCCCTCGTCAGGATCAGACGCCAGCAGCGCAACTTCCTTGGCAAGAAACGCCGTTTCCACGTCGTTGGACAGCACCTGCAGCACGACCTTGATTTCGCCCGCCGCGGGGGTGCTGATGGCGACGATGGTCGCGTCCATAACGTAGGACGCCAGCGCCGTCATGCTGGCGGGCGGGGTCCCCGCGGGCAGGTCGCCACTGCCGATCTGTGCGCCCGTGATGTTCAGGGTGCTGTTCGTTGCCAGGATTTTGCCCAGCAGCGCACGGCCCTTTTCGGTGATAACAGATCCTTCTGCCATGTTTTAGTCCTCCTTTGTTTTGATCTGCATTGTGATTTCCTCAAACAGCGCCACTCCGATGCCGAAGCGGCCCGCGGTGGCGAAGCTGTTCGTGTATGGCGGGATGGTCAGCGTGATGTCCTCCAAAAGCGTGGCCCCCGCGTAGACCGTGCCGCCCGTCTTCACCGGAGTGCGGAAGTAAATCTCTTTTCCGACGCCCGCGGCCATGATCCGCTTGATGATCGGCGCGGTGTTGGCCGCATACGCGATGTACTCCGGCGCGATGTCGGCCTCGTCCATGATCACGCGGCACTTCGCGGGGAACAGCTCGACAACCTCCACCTGCTCCGGATCAATGTCGAACAGCACGCTGGTGGCCGTGATGATGGTGTCCACGTCGCCGCCAGACAGCAGCGCCGTGACTTTTACCTTGATCATCAGGCGATAGAAGCGGTCATCGGCTCCGTCCCTCCGGACGCCGAAGTTCCGGCCCATGCGGTCCAGGGTCGTGCCCTTGGCGTTGTCGATCCCACGCCAGACGGCGATCACCTGCAGCGTGTCTTCCACGCCCCACAGGGCGGACGCGAACAGCTGGAACAGCTTACCGATCAGGCTGTCGGGGTCCTTCGTGTAGGCTCCGGTCAGCTTCTCCAGCATTTTAAGCACCAGAACGATCACGTCACGATCACCACCTTGTCCGTGCCGGTGATTGCCTTCTTTCTGGCGTCGATGGCGATGTTGTTCTTGCTCCAGGTCTTGCCGTCCGTGCTGACCTTCAACGTATAGTCCACCACGCCCGGCGTGTTATTCACAGGGCACATCAGCCGGTTATAATAAACCGTCTCGCCGATGGCGAGACCACTTTCCGCGATGTCCCCAGCTGCGCTGCCGATGTACTCGACGATGGCAGCCTTCAACGCTGCGTCGCCCGCATAGGCGTCGGATGTCACCAGGTCGCTGATCTGCACATAGATCAGCACCGGCGTCGGGCGGGAGAACTTGATCGTCCGCAGCTTGCCGCTGGCGTCCAGCACCTGCGCTGATTGCCCGCCGTAGGTCTGGATGCCCGCAGCCTTCCGCGCGTGGATGGCTGCCGCTATATTGGCGTCGGTGCCGCCGTAGACGATGGCCTCGATGCTATGCGGCGGCAGGCCGTCGCTGTCCGTCTCGTCCGTCTCGTTCTCCCACACGACGGCAGTGACGATGCCCGGCACCTCCAGCAGTTGTGCGCGGATGGCGTCGGTGTTGCTACCGCCCGGCTTGTCCACGCTCGACAGGTATCGCTCGCGGAACTCCTGATCCGTCTCGCGGTTTCTGCCGCCTACGGTCGCCGCGGCGTTGGTGACGCTGATCGCAGCCGCCAGCGGCGTGACAACGGTGTCAATCGTCCCCGCGGCCACATTTCCGTCCGGTCCTGCCTCAAACGCCTGGATCGGTACGGTGGCCGTGCCGCTGCTGCCGATGGTCACGTCCTCCAGGGTGACGAAGCGCTGATTGTTGCGAGCCTGCACAATGAAGCCCGCATAGATCGTCGCACCGGCGTCGCCGGTGATTGTGATGCTGCCGGTCGCTTTCTGCGCCGCCAGTACACGGATGCCGATGAACGCGCCCAAGCGGGCCAGGCTGACGCCCGCAGCCGTATCAATGAAGCCGCTGTTGTAGACGTCCTCGGCCAGCTGCCAGGTCAGACCGGCAAACCACGCGAAGATGCGCAGGAATATGCCCAGCGGGCTGCGGACGGACAGGTTGACGGTGCTGCCGAACAGCTCCTTCGCCTTTACCTCGAAGGCGTCCAGCAGGTCCGCATAGCTCGGCCGAAGGAATCCGCGTTCAGTTAATCCCCAGTTGTCGTTCACGCTTTCACCTCCAGACTGATGGGGGTCCCATCTTTCAGCCGTCCGGTGAAGGCTGCGGCAATGCTGCGGCCGCTGCGCGTCACGGTCAGGCTGTCGATGTATTGCACATTGGTCTCCTGGAAGATCGCCGTGCGGAGGACGGTTTCAGCGTCGCCGTCGCCGTCCGCGATGATTTGGTCGTAGTCGGTGCCGTGGTCTGTGTCCAGGAACCACTCGCCCTTGAAGGTCTCCAGCGTCAGCCGGACGCATTGGGCGACGGTTTCGGCGTCGCCGATCAGCTCCAGGCTTCCGCTGTCGTCCAGTACCAGGTCTTGCGTCTCCTGGTCAATTTTCAGTGTGATGTTCTCCATTTGGCCTCCTTACTGCGGGCCGCCCGTCGTGCCGCCGCTGTCACCTTGGTGCGTGTGCGTCGTCATTTCAATACCGCCAGCCGACAGCGTGCCGGTCACGGTGACATTGCCGTTGATCTTCACACCATCAGCAGAAACGGCGATATAGGTGCCGCCAGCTGCTACCACAACGGCGTTGCCTGGCAGGCCGGTCGGGGCCTTCCCGTCCGGGCAGACGCCGCCGACGAACAGCCCGTCCTCCGGCGCATGATTGCGGGCCGTGTTTGGCTCCGCCTCCGCGCCGGTTTGAAGAACTGCATCGGCGTCGAAGTCCGAAACGATCACCCAGCCGACGTCGCCGCGCTTGTACCACGGGCGGATCGTGAACTCGCCCGCACACAGGCAGGCGGCGCGCAGCCCCATCAGTGGAGCCGCGCTGGCGTACTGGCCGTCGATGCTCTCCTTCACCAGTGGCTGCACGTCCACGGTCATTTTGTCAGGATAAAAAGCCAGGACCTTGACAGGCATAGAGACGCGGACGCCTGCCCTGTTCTTTTCGCTCTCAGCGGCGCGCAGGTCCGATTGTCTGCTTCCGTAACTCATGCCGGTTTTACCTCCACAGTAGTTTTCCAGTTGCCGGACCGCGTTCCCTCATGGACGCCGGAGACCACCATAAAGGTGCCGTTGGTCTGGCTGTCGCGGATCACGATCTTGTCGGCGACGCCGATGTGATAATTCAGCAGGCAGTCGCGGGACAGGTTGCCCTCGTCTTCTGCCTGCTGGCTGCGCGTCTTCTCCGTCGCCGTGGTCTTCGTGTTGATGTTCTGGCTTTCTGATGTCGATGCCGATTTCAGCAGGCCCGTCTGCGGCGTCAGCAGATAGCCGGTCGTGATTCCTTCCTCTGGCGGGTTTATGATGATCTGCCCGCAGCGGATCACCAGCCTGGACTTGCAGTCGCTGCAGGCGATCTCTGTCAGCACGTCTTTCAGTTTCCCGCGGCAGACGCGGCAGCCTGGGTAGTGCTTGTTCTCCGCCAGCTTCACCATCGCCACCTCCACGCCGAAGATGTTCAGCAGGTCGTCGATGATGTCCTTGGCGTACATTCCCGCCTTGTATGTCTTGTTGACATAGGTGCCCAGCCATTCCTCCAGGCAGTCGGCCGCCGTGATCTTGGTGATGATGTCCAGGTTTTCGTGCTGGTGGGAATAGTCCGCGATAGCGCCGACGAAGATGCAGCCGACGTCGCCCTTGTAGCCCGCGGTGATAATGACGGCGTCGCCTTTTTTCAGCGACGCCCTTGTAGACGGAGACAGGTTGTAGACCTCCAGCTGGGCGGTCGATACCTTCGCGCGATCCTCGAACTGCACCTTGAAGGAAAAGTTCAGCCCGTCCAGCGTGTATTGATTGCCGCCCAGCGTCAGGGTGGCCTGTCTTAGCCACATGCGCATCAGCTCTCACCCCCTGGCCGGTCGAACAGATACAGGCGCACCTTCGTGCCGAAGTTGTCGTAGGTGATCGTGTCGATCTCGTCGCCGGTCAGGCACAGTGGGCAGATCACCGGCAGCGGGTAGCGTTCGTCGTTGAAGGCTTCAAACAGCGGCTTGCCGTAGCGAAGCACTTCGCCGTAGACCAGCGGCGTGTTGCCGCCGCTGTTGCTGATCTCCAGGCTGACGGTGAAGAAGTCCGCCGCTTCGTTGTAGGCGAACGTCATGCGGTAGGTGCGGTCTGTCAGCTTCACCAGTAACGAACAGGGAACACGATCACTGTCAACGTCGATGAAGTGGATTTCCTGTCCGCTCTCGATCAATTTCACTTAATCGCCTCCCTGTTGTACCCTGCATAGCTGGGGTTTGTCCGTCCTGTCGCCACGGACGGGTTTGTGTTCTTGCTGTTGAAGCTCGCCACATAGGCAGCATAATCGCTGCCCGTTGTCACCAGCCCGTTCTGCGTGGTGGACTTCGCAGACTTGGCCGCCGACGCCGCCACCGGCGCGCTGGCGTCCTGTTGGCTCATGGCTGGGGCCTGAATGTCAACGAACGCAGCCGACGTGATCGTGATCTGCTGGAAGCTCACGGTGAAGCCGAAGCCCGCAGCGTTGTCAGGGGTGCGGGTCCGTTTCAGGTTGATGATCAACAAATTGTTGAACGCCTCCGCGCCCCTGTAGGTCAGAAGGTCGCGGTTGCGCCACATCGCCTCCAGCGTCGCATAGCCCGCGGCGGTGGAGACGATGCCGGTGATAGAGAACTTGATCGGGTCCAGAACGGCGTGGTCGGTGATCTTACCGCCGCCCTCGATGGGGTTGCTTGTCACCTGGCTGGACATGGTGGGGGACTCGTTGGTGATAGTGCCCGTGCGGTCGAACACTACCGTCCCACTGTCGCCGCTCAGAATATAAGACATTCGTCACCCCTCCTTACGCCAGAGACGCCTGCAGCGCCTCGATGTTCGTGTCCTCGTTCTGCATCTGTCGGTAGGCGTCGCGGCACATTTGCAGGAACCACGTCTTCGTCTGCTCCTTTTCCTCGTCGCTGGCGTTGCCGGACATGGTAACGCTGATCTGCGGGGCGAAGGTGACAGACTTGGAGTGGCGGGACGTGTTGATGATATTCTCGGTCTGATCCGCAGGGATGATCTGGCTGCCGCTCGGCAGGATTGCCATTTCGCCGCCCTGCTCGTTGATGCGGGTCAGGCCGCCGCCGAAGTCGTTCGTGCCGCTGGCATGGCCCTGCACGGGTGTCGAAGTAACGCCGCCCGTGCTGATCGTGATGCTGCCCACGCTGTTGATGGCGTTTTTCAGCTTTTGCAGCTCTGTGATCGTCGCCGACACGGCGCTGGCTGCCGCCGTCTTCATGCGGTCCCACGCGCTTTCTGCCTGCGCCGCCATAGCGCCGTAGGTGTCGTTCGCGCTGGTGCCGATTTCCTCCAGGCCGCTGGTCGCCGTCTCTTTGGCGGCTCCCCAGCTTTCCTCGGCCATGATCGGGGCGGTGTCCATCGCGGACTGGATCGCGCCGGTGTAGGCACTGGTGTCCGGAATTTCAACCGCAGGCATTTCTATCGTGCCGATGTCCGGAATGGACGACGCCACGCTGTTGGTACTCTCGGCCAGGTCCTCCATGCCGCCCTGTGCTTCCTTTGCGCCGCCGAACAGCTTGTCGAAGAAGTTCACCACAGCACCCACGCCGTCAGCTACCCAGCCGATGATCGTGCCGATCACATCGGCGACGACGGTCAGTATCTGGCCGATCACCTGTAGGATCGGGGCGATGGCTTGCAGCAGCGGGGCCACGACGCCCAGCAGCTGCGCGATGGGCGGCAGGATCGCCGACGCGATCGTGGAGATGATCGGCATGAGCGGGACCAGGATGTCATTGCACACGACGTTCAGGATCGTGGTCAGCGGGGGCAGCAGCGCACCCACCAGCATGGACAGGATCGACGCCAGCGGGGGCAGCAGCGTTGCCGCCAGATTCCCGATCACGGGGATCAGCGGCTGCATCACTTGGAAGATCAGTGCCAGCGCATCGCAGAACACAGGCAGCAGCTGGCTGCCCAGCTGCACCAGGATCGGGATCGCCTGCGACAGGCCGTCCGCCAGCAGGTCCACCAGCTGCATGAGCATCGGCTCAATGGTGGGCCAGCTGTCGATGATCGTGTTGAAGAAGGTCGTCAGCACGGGGGTGAACTTCGCACCAGCATCAGCCAGGAAGTCCGCCCATATACCCTTGACGCCCTTGACGCTGTTGGTGTAAGAGCCTGCCGTGCGGGTGACGTCCTGCTGCGCGTCGCCGGTCTGCGCCAGGATCGCGTTCCAGCGGACCTGCACCTTCGTGGCTTCGTCCAGCGTGTTGAACTCGTCAGTGATCCCCATCTGGAGCATGGACTGCTTGATGGCCGTATCGTTCAAAACGATGCCCATGCTTTTCAGGCCCTCGGTCTCGCCCATCAGGCCGCTGCGCAGCTTGTTGAAGGCGTCCTCGTCGGCCAGGTTGTTGAAGCTGGCAAGGTCATAAGACAGGCTGGTCATCATTTCCGACATGACGGAGGCGTCCTCCGCACCCATGCCGATGCCCGTGAAGATCGCGCCACTGTCGGCCAGGAAGCCCTTCACTTCGTTTTTGCTGCGGTGTGCAGCAGCCGCGAAGTTCTCAGCCCAGCTGTTCGTAGCGTCCACAGCGCCTTTGAATACGGTCTCGAACTTTGAATTAGTTTCTTCCGCGTTGGCTGCGGCGTCGATGGCTGTGCTGCAGAACTCTTTGATCGCTTCGACGCCTTTCTTGATGATGGCAAGGCCCGCGGCAGCTGCCGCCACCTTTTTCAGAACGCCGACCAGGTTTTCACCCGCGCCCGCGCCCTTTTTGCCCATATCATCCAGCCTGCGGCCGGTGTCGTCCGCTTGGGTCCCCAGGCTCCTGGCGTCTTCCTCTGCGCCGTTCAGAGCCTTGCCCAGCGTGGCCTTGATGGTCTGAATCGGATGCTTGAAGGCGTTCCCGATGTCCGTCGCCACGCTTTTAGTCGCCGCCCCCATGCCTTTGAATTTTGCCTGGACATTGGAGACGGCAGCCCCCAGGCCGGTGCGCAGCGTCTTCGCAAGGCTGTCGCCCTGCTTGATGCTCTCCAGCATGGCGCTGCGCACGCTGGTGCCCATTTTTGTGCCCGCGCCGGACACGTTGTTAAAAGCAGCGGTGGCGCGGGTGCCGACGTCGGTCAGGCTGGTGCCGATCTGCTCCAGCTTGTCGGCGGTCTGCTCGGCTTCTTCCTGCACCTTCCGCTGCTTTTCGTTTAATTCGTCCAGGGGTGCGGTGTCTGTTCCAAACTGCACCCCGAAGGATAGGCTGCGGCTGTCTGCCATAACACCCCTCCTATTCTTTCTGCTGTTGTTCTTTCAGCTGCTGGACAAACATCTTTTTGGCGGCGATGCACTCGTAATATTCGGCCATGTCCATGGATTTCAGGTCCCTGTACGTCAGGCCGTCGCCGTCAAAAAGCATAAACCAGAACTGCTTATTTCTTGTCGCTCGCCGCTGCGCCGCTTCCGGACTTCTTTCCCGGTCGAAGAAAGCGTTCGATCTCGCGGATCAGCAGCTCCGGCGTTTCGATGTCCTCGTTTTCCTCGAACGCTTTCAGGCCCTTGCTTGCCACGTTGGCCGGGGACGTAACGACATTCTTGAACATGATGTCCATATAGCGCGCCGTGTCGCGGCTGCCGCTGCCGGTCATGCCGCACTTGTCGTTCTGCTCGAAGTACCACTGCGGGGAAACGCTCTGCAATTCGTAGTCAGTCCCCAGCACATTAACGGTTTCGTGTCTTGCCATTTTGAATCTAAACCACCTTTCTGGAATGTTCGGAGGGCATGTCACCATGCCCTCCGCGTTGTATTTCGGTAAACGCCCCCGCAGCTGCGGGGTGCCGCGCCTGCGGCCCATCAGTCTCTGAACACCATCGTCGGGACGTAGATAGAGACCTCAATGGAGCCGCTGTCGTCGCCGCCCTCGAACTTCGGGACTTTCAGGATGCGGCAGTCCTGATGGCTGATGATGAAGCCGCCGTCGTCGTTTGCGTTGCGCAGCGTGACAGCCACCTGCGCACGATCCTGCGCCAGACGGCGCAGGCGGACCAGCGACGCGCTGGAGCCGAACAGGGTAAACTTAATCGTGCCGGACCTGTCGGCGTTCAGAGCGTACACAGTGTCGCCCTGGATGCCCGTTGTGGGGGTCACGGCGTCCTTGTTATGCTCTGCACTGACTTTGCTGCCGTCAGCATAGCCGGTCACTTTTGCGCCAGCTACGATCAGGGAGATTTTCTCAGGATCAAATACCATGGGTTTTCCCTCCTTATTCGTTGGCCGTCACCAGAGCGACGGTCAGGGTGCCGGTAACTTTGACGCCGTGGACGCCGCCGCGGACGGTGGCCTCCCATTCAATCGGCGGGATCACGCGGTTGCGGGCCTGCTCGTCGGTGGCGTCGGCGCGCTTCGGGATCACGACATTGTAGCAGCCCTTGCCGTTCTGCTTCATAATGATGCCGTTGTCTACAGCATCATCAAGTGCCGCGATCACGACGCCAGCGATGGCCGCGAAGCCGTCGTCGTCGTAGCCGATGTTCTCGGTGTCCACCAGTTCGTTCACCAGGCGCTTGCGCATGGTCTGCTTGATCTGCCAGCGGCCGATCACGGTGTCAATGAAGTCGCCGTCCGTGCAGATGCCCTCGCTCATATACTCGCGCCCGTGGCGTTCGATATACATGTTGTAGCGGCCTTCCAGCAGGTCTTCGCGGTCCGTGCCCTTCTCGTCGGTGACGGGGATGCCGTACAGCTCCTTCCACTTCCAGGTGACGCTGGTCGGATAGTTGGGGGCGACGCGGCCTACCCACGCCGCGGGGATGGACGTGTTGTCGGCGTCGTGATTGTAGCAGATCACGGTCTGCTTGTTTGCCTTCATGGCGGTGTTGATCAGGGACTTGGTCTTGGTCTGCGCGATCAGCAGCTTCTCAGATTCCACCATGCCGGACTCCAGCTGCGCCAGGGTCAGGACCGTCGCGCTGGCCCAGGTGGACAGCGCCGTGATGATTGTGTCAGTAGCTCCGGCAGGGATCAGGAAGTACCAGTCGTCGTTGGTCTCACGCAGGGTGTCCAGCGCGTCGGTGACGGCCTTCGCTGTAGAATCGGACGCCAGGCCGAAGATTGCCACCTTCTTGGTGCGGCCGGGGCAGTTCTCGACCTTGATCTGGTCGAACAGCTTCTGCGCAGCTGCCAGCGTGGGAGACGAAGCGGTGGTGAAGTCCTTCGCCACGTCCTCGGCCTTGTTGTACTCCTTATAGGCAAAAGCGCCTTCAAAGGACAGGATCAGCGGCAGAAGGGTTTCCTTCTCTTTGGATGCGGTGTCCAGGCTGATATAAACAATAATGTCCTGCAAGGTTATTCCTCCTTTGTGAATGTGATGGGCGGCTTGCTGATGGCAGGCACCGCCCGTTTGTCTTCGCGCTCATAGCGGAAAAGCACGTCGAAGCCGTAGCGCCGGTCGGTTTCGTCGGTATCGAAGGCGCTGCGGCTCTGCGTGTTCTCCACGCGGACCACCACGACGCCCAGGTCGGCCAGTAGCTGACGCCCCGCGAACAGGAAGAAGCCCTGCGCGCGGTCCGCCAGCTCCAGTGCCTCGTCGTCGCCGCTGATCGGGCCGTCCTTGCCTTGTCGGTTAAAGCTGCACGCGGTAAAGCTGAATGTGGCCTCCGCGTGTTCGCGCCGGTATTTTGTCAGCGTGCCGCCGTCCGCTGCGGCGGTGGTGATATTTGCAGCGCCTGGGATGTGCTGCTGCACGCTCTGGTAGTAGATCAGGGGGTAGTCGGCCTCCGGTGCCGTTTGATCCGACAGCACCACCTTCGGCCCCGCCAGATATGTGTGCAGCTGTTTGACAATGATGTTGCGCAGTTCGCGTTGCGTCATTTCGATGCCGCCTCCCCCTTGCGGTCGGCCACGAAGCGGCGCAGCGGGTGGATCACGCCGTGATCCAGATCGCCGCGCACGGTGTAGGTCGCGCCGTCCTGCGGATCGTAGACCTGCCCGCCGATGCGCAGCACATGGCCGTTTGTGTAAATCTTCCGGCTGTTTGCCGTATAGGTGCCCTCTGCAGCCGTTTTCCAGTCGTCCTCCGACACAGGCAGCACGCAGCCCTCGAAGTCGATGCGCTCCGGTGTCCCTGGTACCCACTGTCCGCCGTTCTCGACGTCGTAGGTCGGGGCAGGGGCGCGTATCTCCGTCAGGGTGTGCAGGATGCCGCGCGGCAGGCGGGGCTGCCCGAAGCGTCTGTTCATAGTCCTGTCACCTCGTAGGTTATACTGTCGCGCAGCCGTCCGGTCTGGACCAGCGGGGCGGTTTTCCCCGGCGCGCTCGCCAGCGTCAGGCTGCTTTTCGGCGGCTGCACGGTGCGCATGTATCGCTTCACGATTGCCACGGCAGCGGTGCCGATGTTGTGGCAAGCCTGATCGGCGGTCAGCTCGCCCAGGATCAGACGGCGCACAGCGTTCTCGCACGCCTTCGCCAGCACATCCTTGTTTCCGTCGTAGCTGGCGCGGATGAAGGATCTCTCCGGAATCGTCACAGACGGCAGCAGCAGGAACAAAAAGTCCAGCTGGTCTCCCTTCTTGCCCTTCTTCCGACAGATGAAGCGATTCTCGCCGTTGTCCAGAAAAAAAGCGCCCTCGACGTCGCGTGGGCTTTTGCCCTTCATATCCGGCCGCAGCGGGATCGCCAGATTCTTGGCGTTCCGTGGGTGGATCGTTGCGCCGAACTCATGCACGGCAGCTATGCGAAGCAGTTCGCTGTCTGCGCTGCCCAGGATGCCGACATGTATTTCAGCACCGGCCAGCCGCGCCAGCTCCGCCTTCGTGCGCTCGTACCATGGTGTCCAGTCGTCGTGGGTCCGTGTGACTGAACTCATAGCCACACCCGCTTGTATTGATTGATGATGTCCTGCCAGCTCGATGGGGTCTCGTCGGACCATTCCCAGCGGACGTCGCTAATGGAGAAGGCTTTCAGGCCGCTGCTGCCGCCGCTCTCCAGCTTCCCGAAGATGTACTGCACCATTTCCTGTGCCAGCCCCTCCAGGTCTGCCGGAAGATCAGCAGGCGCTTCGTCGGTCGCCTCCCACGGCAGGATATAGCCCGCCGTGTAGCGCACGGTGATGTTCCGGCTGCCGGTCATGGCGTCGCCGGTCAGGCCGTGGGGGAAGCCGTAATAGGTCCAGCCGTCGTCCTTGTAGATCACACCGGCATTGCCGCGCACGGTGATGTCGTACAGGCCGGGGTCTATGATCTCCCCGGCCTGCTTGATTTCCTCCACCGCGACGATGGGGTAGTTCTCCACCAGCAGGTACTGGCTGCCGGTCCCTTTCACGCGTTCCGTGTAGGTACTCCTGCGCAGTTTCCTGCCCAGGGCGTTCTCAATAGAGGCAGATGCCCTGTTGATCAGCTGGATCAGCACGCCGTCCTGGCTGGTATCGGTCTCGTCGATGCCCAGCAGCTGCTTCAATGCTTCCAACGTGGTCAGCGCATTGGTGCGCAGCGTAGGCGTCCCCATGGCTTACTCCACCGGCTCCTGCGCAGGATCGCCCAGGGCGAGCGCGTAGGTGGCAGTCGCCGCAGGTGTGGTGCCGCCCGTAAAGCTGACGGTGCCCGTGATCTTGACGAAGCGCTTGCAGCCGGTCAGGTCGATGCCGATCTGTGCCTCGCCGCCCGCAACAGGGATGTCCATAGTGACAGCGCCGTCAGCATCCAGCAGTCCGCCGATCAGTGCCTGCTTGTCGCTTACCGCGGCGAAGGTGCCGCTGCTGGCGTCGCTCTCCGTCAGCACCAGCTTCAGCGCCGCAGCGGTGGGCGAACCGGTGGCCGCTGCCACTTTCAGGCCCAGCACCGCGCTGCCGAAGTTCTGGCGGTCGATGGCCGCGCCGCTGGTGTAGGGGCGCACGCGGCAGCTGGCGATCAGTTTCTTCTTCATGTCTTTGCCCTCCTTATTTCTGCGTCTGCATGTTCTTGCCGATCACGAAGGATTCCTCGTGGCGGATGCCGAAGTCATGCAGGTCGATGATGCGCAGGATCGTGCAGTCCTGATCCACGGCGCTGATGGTGTTGCCGTCCTCGTCGGTGACGGTGCCCTCGCGGAACATTTCGGATTCCATGCTGCCCTGGCGACCGATCATAAACTCGGAGAAGTTACCCAGCACCAGATTGGTGGGGCGGTTGCTGCCAGAGCCGTTGGGCAGCTGATTGCTGACGGCGAACTCGTGGCCGTTCAGCTTGCCGCTGTCCATCTGCTCGCGGTACAGGTACAGGCCGGATGCCGCCTGGACGACGTTGTAGAACGCCTCCCACGCAAAGCCGTTGAAGGCCCAGCCCAGCTTGCTGGTGTCGGCGTTGTTCTGCAGCAGCGTTGCCAGCATCTTGCCGGTCGTAGTCTCGTCGGGGGCCGCGTCCAGGTCGATGGTCGGGATGCCAGCCATGTTGAACAGGCCCGTCGGCTCAAACTCGGTGCCTTTGCCCAGGAAGGCGGCGCGATCCATCGCCAGCGCCATGGCGGTGGTGGCGTCGTTCAGGATCAGCTGGTCCGCGCCGTATGCGTTGGAGCGGATCAGGTCGTTGCTGATCAGCACCTTGCACATCAGCTTCTTGCTGGACATGCGGACGTTGCCGAACTTGGCCTTGGATGCCTTAGCCTTGCGCAGCTCGCCGACATAGGACGCGCTGACGCCGCTGGTCATTTTCGGGATGTTGATGTTGCCGCGATCCATGGGCAGCTCCGTCGCGCCCAGGCGCAGGATGATGGCCTTGTCACGCAGCAGAGGGATGATCTCGCTGGCGTAGACTTCGGGGACCAGGTAGCCGCCGTCAGTCGGGGCCGTGACGGACATGGCCTTGATCTGGCGCTCCAGGAAGCCGTCGCCGTACTCCTTGCGGGCGATGCTGGCCGCGATGTCGTAGTCCTTGTTCGCGCGCATCATGCACTTCTGGAAGCGCACCCAGCCAATGCCAGCAGGAAGGCCGGACTTCTCTTCCTTATCCGTGCGGCCGGTGTTCATGTAGATGCCCGCATACTTGCGCTGCGCGGCGCTGCGGGCGGGGGCAGCCTTGGCTTCCTTGGCGGCAGGGGCAGCAGCCTTGGCTTCATCATCCTTGCCGTCGTCGTCCTTGGTCTCGTCGTCGGCGGGGTCGTCCTTGGTCTCGTCGTCAGCAGCGTCGGCAGCAGCTTTCAGCGCCTTGGTCGCGCCACTCTCGGCGGCCTGCTCCAGCAGCTGCGCCAGCTGTTCCTCGGTCATGGTGACGGCCTGGCCTTCGGCTCCGGTCTCTTCCTTGACTTCCTTGGTGGCGGGGGTCTGCTCTTTTGCGGTTTTCATTTGCGTGTGTCCTCCTTTGTAGCTTTCAATTTTTGCTTCTGTGTTCGCGGGATAGTTTACGATGCTGATCTCCAACAGGTCCACTTTGCGAAGGTGCCGGACGTTGTTGGTGTCTACGTCGTATTCCTGGGCGACGTAACCGATGGACATTTGATCAAGAACGCCGTCCTTGATCAGCTGGCGGTAGTCGCGGCCCATGGCGGTGTCACTGATCTGGCCCTTGACAAACAGGCCCACGGCGTCCTCCCGCAGTTCCAGCGATCTGCCCAGCGGCTCCTTGCGGTCGTCATGCTGCCCGAAGATCAGCACGCCAGCCGCTGCCGTGCCGGTTGCGATGGATTCTGCGAACGCGCCCGGCTCCACGACGTCATTGTCCAGGTCCACGACGCCGAAGACCGAAGCATGGCCGGTGAAGATGCCCTGATCCGTTACGTTCTCTGCCTTGAATTGCAGCCGCTTCATTTTCAACCTTCGATCACCTCCTAAAGATCGCCGGGGATCATATCGCACCGGCAGTTGATGATCTCGCCCGGCGAGCCGGACGGATCGCCTGGATACATCAGCCCGTTCGGGAAGGGCTGGTCGATGGGGACGGTGACGCCGTTCTGGCTGCGGTGGCTGTCTCTGACGTCTTCGTCGCCCGCCGTGATCCACGTTTTTGTTGTGCAGCCGCCGTATTGCATCTGCGCGAAGCTGCCCGCTTGCATACTGGTGTGGGCTTCGCTGGTCGCAATGGCCGCGGCGCGTTCTGCCTGCATATCAGGCAGGTGCTGCTGGATGCGCTTCACCAGCTGGGCGGTGCTTTCGCCCGCCTCGATGCCGTCCGCCAGCGCGGAGGCGATCTTGTCGCGCGTCGTTTCGTTGATGCCGCGCACCCGTTTCAGGCCCTGCTGGCGCAGGTAGTCCGTCAGGCGTGGGGCGCGCACGGCTGTGATGCCGAAGTTCTGCTCGATGGACTTCGCGCCGGTGTTGAACGCTTCCTCCCACACGGGATTCAGCGTCCGAAGAAGCGCCTCGTCTTGCTGATTCCAGTCGATCAGCTGATTCAGCGCGTCCATGGCCGCCGCTCTGATGGCCGTCACGTCGAACGTCAGCCCCTGGCCGCTGCTGATCCGCTGCCAGAAGTCCTCGCTGGCGTCCTTCCTGCCGCTCTCCATGGCGGCGGTGATCTCCGACAGCTGCGACGCGAAGAAGCGATTTACCGTCTGACGTGCTGCGCGTTCCTGCGTCAGCAGCGCCCGCATCCGGTCGCGGTGCGCGATCTGCTGGCGGCGTCTGCTGACGCCCTTGGCTCCGGTCAGCGTTTCAGGCGGCGTTCCGCTTGGGGGAAACAGATCTTCCGAAGGCGTCAGGCCGTCACTTTCGCGCATGGTCTGTGTCAATTCTTCCGGCTTCGTCGGGATAGAAGCATAGGGCACGAACAGGACCTGGCCCGCGTCGTTAGGCAGCGGATCGAAGCCGTTCTGCTCGCGCCATTCGTCCACCATGATGGCGCTGCCGGACAAACCGGCGTTAGACATTTGCAGCCGGAACTCGGTGTCCTCCGGCACGATGTCGTCATACTCCCACAGCAGGTCCTCGCCCCAGGCGGGCAGCAGCTGCGTGTTGATGGCGTCCTGTCGCGCCAGCAGGCGCGGCGTCAGGACGTTCTCTGCGTAGATGATCTTCGCCTGGGTCGCCGTGGCTCTGTTGCTGTTCTCGACGATGCCCAGGATTTCAGGCGGCACGCCGAAGTGGGCGTTCACTCCGTCGCGCAGGTCCTTGCGGCTCTGCGTGAAGTCCATTTCGCGCTGGCTGTCCACCAGCTTGTTGACGGTGACGTCACGGGGGATGATCCCCATCTTGTGCGCGTTGCCGACGCCGCGGTGCTGATCATCCCAGGCCGCCTTGAAGCGGTTGTATTCGTCCTGCGTGATGCCTGGGGCCGACATAAGGACAGGCGGCGTGGCGTCGTTCCAGAAGAACTTCTTCGCCCACTTCGCCATGTACTCGTCGGTCTCGATCTCATCGGCCACCGCCTCGGCGTCGCCCAGGCCGCGGCCGTAGGGGTCCAGCGGATTCAGCTGCCGCACCAGAAACACGTCTTCGATGGGGACGGTCATTTGCAGACCGTCGCGGCTGCGGATTATGTAGTAGGGGAAGTCCAGCCGCGGGATGTCGGTCATCCAGTGCGGCGGGATCGGCCACAGCTCGACGGGGTAGCCCGCTGCGTCGCGTTCGATGATGGCTGCTCCCTCGCCCTTGATCATCAGGTAGGTCTCGTGGACCTTCCACAATGCGCTGCGCGTCATAAACGGCAGCGGATTCGGGCGCGCCATGAAGTCCAGGAAGGGGTGGTCCGTGATCTCGTCCTTGTCGCCGTTGGCCGCTACCCTGAACAGCTTGCCGGGGACATTCGACAGATCGGTGGCGATCTTCGTCACCGGCGACAGCCGCGGACTGCGGGCATAGGTCGCCAGGAACTCCTGCGTGTTCCGGTCAGGCGGCGACGTCATGCGGGACGTGAAGAACTGCTGCATCCGGTCAGGCCGCCCACTGATGGCAGCCTTGAACGCTTCTAAACGCCAGCCCATAGATCAGTACCCCCCCCCCGCGATTTTCGTTAATCTTTCCTGTGCCTTTTCGGCGTGATACTTGTTCCGCTCGATACCCAGCCCGCCGAAGCCTTCCAGATACGCTGCGCATATCGTGGTGCCGCTTCCTGCGAACGGGTCGATGATCCTGCCGCCGTTCTCGCAGATGTGGACCAGCTGGCGCATGACGTCGAGCGGTTTTTCCGTCTGATGCGTCCGGACCTGCGCCGAAGGCGGCAGCCCTTGCAGCAGGCCAGGCATGTATTCGGCGTCGCGTTTGACGTCCAGCGGCCCGTTAGACGCCCACACGATGAACTCGCATTGCTGCTTCGGACGGTGCGGCTGCGGTCTGGCGTTCTTCTTGTCCCACGGGATCAGACCGCGGACTACCCAGCCGCCCCACTGGATCGCGTCATAAAGGGCGGGCAGCTGACGCCAGTCGATGAAGATCGCCGCCACGCCGCCCGGCTTCACCACCTTGCGGCAGAGTTCCAGCCAGTACGCCGTCCAGCTGGTCCAGGCGCGCTGATCCATGTTGTCGCCTTCAAAGGCGTGTTTCAGGTACTCGGCCTTCGCGCCGCTCTGGCTGTATTTCTCGGTCACGCTCTGCATCCGGTCGCCGCGGTACTGGCCGCCGCTGCTGTAGGGCGGGTCGGTGATCAGCGCGTCGAAGCTGTTCTCCGCCAGCGTTTGCAGCACCTCAATGCAATCAGCGTGCAGGATTTCACACCCACCAGATGTCAAGAGTACCCCTCCCTTCTCGTTCCTGAATTGTTTCGGCGATGCCGGTCGTAGCGTCCGGCGCGTCGTCGTGTTTGTTTTTGCCGGTCTTCTGGTAGCTCACCATCGCAGCATAGTAGCGCGGCCACCGCTGTGCCCAGTCGGAAGGGAACAGCAGGTGTTGCATGACGAAGGTCGCGCCGGTCATAATCCTGGCGTGCTTGTTCGCGCCCTGGTGGAACCACTCGATGTTCACGCTGCGCGTCTGGTACAGCTCCCACAGCAGCCGCTCCACGTTTCTGGCGAAGCCGCGGCCGCCGTTGTTGCTCTCGATCCGCGCCGTCTCGACGTGGTAGCTGTAGAGCTGCTCCGCCGTCTGCGGCTCTGTTTTCTCCATCGGCTCGTCCGTCATAATGACGTCCAGAATGTAGCCCTCGCCTTCATGGATGCCCGCGACGATGCTGCACAGATCGTCGCTGCCGGTGTCGGCCGTGTCGGTGTAGCTGATGATCGCGCCGAAGTCCAGCTTCCCCGCAGCGTCGCGCGGCAGCTGCTCATAGGTGCGGAACTCGCTGTAGAGCTTGCCCTTGATGTCCACCGGCTCCTGCTGGTAGTTGGCGTCCGCGATCTCCGCGCTGGTCAGGCGGCGCTTCTTCATGTAGGACTTCCACGACAGCAGATCGGGGCATAGCATCCGGCGTTCGCCTTCATCCAGACAGGCGCGGCGGCAGAAGACAAACCAGTCGCCGCCGTCCTCGCTTGCCAGCAGGCGGCCGCACAGGTCCTTCGTGGACCATCTGGTCATAACGATAATTTGCATCCCGCCTTCTTCGATACGGGACAGGAAGGTGTCGGTGTACCAGCTCCACTGTTCGTCCAGAACGCGGTCGTTAAACGCCTCCTGGTCGTTCTTGATCGGGTCGTCGATGATCCCCATCGAACAGCCGATGCCGGTGATCGTGCCGCCGAAGCCGGTCGCCAGGTAGTTGAAGAACTGGCCCTCCAGGCTCCACAGCTGTGCAGCCGCGTCGCCCTGCTTGACGCGCGTTGTCGGGAAGACGTCATGGAAGATCGTCACCTTGCTGTCGATCTTTTCAGCGTCGATGCCGTCGCGGACGTTTCGGGCGAAGCGCCCTGCCAGAATGTCGTTGTATGACACGGATATGACGCGCGTGTCGTTTTTCTTGCCCATGCACCACTGCACGAACAGCGTCAGAGTGTAGGACTTGCCGTGCCGCGGCGGCAGGTTGATCATCAGATTCTTGTACGGCTCGCCGGTGCTTTTGTTGATCAGCCGCCCCTCGAAGATCGCCTGCAGCGTTTCGCACAGGTCGCGTTGGTACGGCCGGTCGTCGCGGTAGAACTTCGGATTCATCATTTTGCAGTAGTCGTAGAATCGGGCCTGCGCGGCGACGATTTTGCCGTCCGTGATGCCCTCCGGATTGATCAATTCCCGTATATCTTGCAGGTCGCGCACGTCAATCGCCCTCCTTTCGCTTTCCTTGGCCTCTCTGACGCGTTAGAACGGCGTTAGACGCCGCGCCCCCTCCAGCTCCCCACCTGAACGCAAAAGCCCGCACAGGGGCCTTAAAATCGTTTCTGCGCTTATCACCACGCCCCGGCGTGAAAACACGTCGGGGCGCAGCAACGAAAGGAGGCTTCCACGGGGCGCGTGGAGTGGTCCCCACGGATGGGATCGCCCCGATGTGTAGGCTTCGCCACCACCGATTGTCAGGGCGGCGTTGCTTTCTCGGTTATGTCCCCCGATCTCGAACGCGGCGACGGATCAGCGCGCGTCTTCCTTCGGGTTTCTGTTCGTGGCGTCTTCGGCCTCGGCCTGCGCCACAATGACGCCGACGTCCACTTGATGTGCCTCGCCCAGGATCGGGACCGATACGGTCGCCCGGCGTCCTCTGGCGTTTACTTTCACGATCTTGCCTTCCAGCTCCAGCAGGGGGCCGGATGTGATCACGGTCTTGCCGTCGATGCGTTCGCCCTGCGACATGCCGAAGTCCCGGCCGCCTGGAGCGAACAGACGAACCACTTCCATCTGCTCGTCCGGTACCGGCTCCGGCCCGCCTGTACCCAGCAGGCGGATCACGCGGGGAAGGCCGCTGATGAAGTAATAGAAACGGGGCGTCATGCCCGTGCGGACAAATACATAACTGGGGAACACCACGCGGCGGGTCGGCCACCATTTGCCGTGACGCCGTTCGTGGAGAATCTGGACGGGGGCGAGCGCCTCCATGCCTGCGTCGGTCAGTTTCCTGGCCGTCTCCTGCTCGCTGCCGGTCATAACCTGCGCAACGTACCAGCGAAGCTCAGCCTTCATCGCGTCCCGCCTCCTCTGCTGCCGCGTCGCTGACAAGCCTTTGCAGCTGTGCCAGCAGTTCCGGATCGTTCTGAACGGCTTGGCGCATCCGTGCCTTCACGTTGCGCTCGACGGCCTCAATGGCCGCCAGGCGCTCTTTGCGCCAGCGTTCCTTGTAAATGGTGCTGCGTTGCAGCTGGACCAGCAGGCGGCCCGCCTTGTCCAGCGGCATGGAGTCGAAGTCTTCGTCCGCCGTTGCGATCCTGCGGGTCAGGCCGTCGATCATAATCGCGGAGGCCAGCTCCGTGGACTCGACGTCCTGATTCTCGCGGATGAATTGCAGCAGCGCCGTGGTCTGCTCTGATGCCTCTTTCAAACGTCGTGCTGCGCTGTTGTGGCGCATGGCATATCTGCCCACGGCGCTGCGGCTGATCTCATAGCCCAGGTCGGTGATCGTGTCGGCGATGTCCTGGTAGGTGTAGTTAACGTCTGCCAGCATCGCGTCCAGCTGTGCGCGGATTTCGTCGGGCAGTTCATCCACGCGGGACTTGATGCGGTTGCGCTCTCTCTGGTCGCCCATCAGACGTCAACGCCCTGGTCCTCAATGGTGCCCTCCACCAGATCGACGCCGGTCGGCGTCAGTTTCACGAAGGCGGAAGGCGGGACCACACCGTGCAGGATCTGTTCGGCCGCTTCTTCACCGATCACCTGGATGTACTTCTTGCCCGACAGGTAGTCAATGTGCTGCGCGATGCTGGGGACGCTCACCATGTTGGACTCCAGCAGGCTGTTGGTGATCGTTCTGATCTCCACCGGCACAGGCTGAACGGAGTACAGCAGGGCCAGGATTTCGCCGCGGACGCGCTTGTTCGCTGCGACGGTCAGGTTGGCTGCCATATCGGCCCACCTCGCTTTCTGTAGATTTTGGGTCAGTTTCTTTTGGTCAGCTGGTCAAGGATTTTGTCCAGCTTGGCGTCGAAGCCCGCGACGGCGCGGATGAAGTCGTCGCGCAGGGTGTATTTGAAGGGGGCCTCCTGGATGAAGTTGTCCATCTTCTCGGCCAAGGCCTTGGTGTCGGCCGACGCCTTCTTCTCCACTTCGTCGATGCGCTCCTGCAGGCGCTTGTCCCGCTGGTCGAACTGATTCAGCTCTCGCTTGAGTAGGAAGCAGATGATGCCGTAGGCCACCACCTGAATGATCCATGTGATCCAGCTTTCCATGCTGCGCCCTCCAGATAAAAACGAAACTCCGTAAAGGCGCGCGGCCTTTACGGAGTTTATTGTAAATGGATTCGATTGTTGGGTAAATAAGAAGCAATTCCCTTAGTTTATGGGGGAAATGTGGATAAAATCAGACTATTCAAAGTCCAGCAGTGACAGCTGACCGGCAGGCGGCGCGTCCTTGCAGATTTCCTGCACCCAGCGGACCGTCAGGTCGAACTCCTGCGCCAGCTGTTCGGCGTTGTAGCCGGTGAACTTCTCGCGGATCAGCCGGTCGCGCGCCGTGCGGGTCAGGGCGTCCACCTTTGGGATGTAAAGGTTGGAGCCGCCGTACTGTGCCGCCAGCGTCAGCAGCGGCTGGATGCCCGTGATCTCCGCCAGCTGCCTGTACTGTTCGGGGATCATGTCAATGGTCAGCCGGTCCGTCCACTTCTCCATCGTGGCCTCCTTTCCGCTCTCCGCGTCCTCCGGCCAGCATGGCCTTCATCGCTTCGATGCAGTTGCGTGCGTGCTTGTCGTCCAGGAAGGTGGGGTGGGACGCGCCGAAACGCTTCTCCAGGAAGGCGCGCAGCCTTTTCGGATCGTCGGCCCAGCCCAGCTTCGCGGCCAGCGCGTAGATTTTCGCCACCTGCTCCTTCGTCGGCCTGTTGTGCGGCGCGGTCGTCTCCTGTCCGGTCAGCCGTTTCAGCCGGTCGATCACCTGCTTGGCGTCTGCCGTCGTCAGCAGTCTTATGCTGTCCTTGCCCGTCGTCGTGAAGACGACGGCGTGAAGATCGTCGTTGCTGATCCCGCCGCCGCGCGCCAGCGCGTAGATGCAGCGCATCTGCTGCGGCGTCAGGACATTGGCCTGCGTTCCCATCCGTGCGCCCTCCTTCGCCGGTTAACCGCGCTCCAGCTTCTCGCGGTCCGGCTCGTACCAGAACACGTCGTCCACTTCGATGGACGCGCCTACGGCCACGATGTCCTGGGTGGGGTACTTGCGCAGGGCGTCCTTATCGACGCTGGGCGCGGGCGTCTTCACGCAGTCGTCCATGCCCTTGCTGCGCAGCAGATGGATGATCTCAGCCAGCTTGGTGGGGGCCTTCGGCAGCTTGATCTTCGTGGACTTGCGGAAGCCCACTGCGCCGAAGTTCAGCGTCTTGGTCTTCTTGCCGTCCATGTCGTCGCGGTGTGCCTCGGCGAACTCCTTGATCTGGCGCTCCATGCGCTTGGTGGCCTCGATGAAGACGCGGCTGCGGGCTTCGGCCTCGGCCTTCGCCTCGTCGATCTTGTTCTGCATCGCTGCCTCGAAGTTCTCCACCGTGCGCTGATTGTCCGCGATGGTCGCCAGCGCCTGATTCACGTCGTCCCAGCTCTCCAGAGCGGGGACTGTGTCTTCTACGCGTTTTCTTGCCATTGTGTCTTCCTCCTTGATGTCAAATATGCCACGACCAGCGATTCGGGTCTTTCCCGTCGCGGGCGATGGTCAGGGTGATGGGGCCGTCGTAGTGATAGATCGGGATGCAGCGGGCCGACGCCTCGATGATCTCGCCGACCATGCCCTCGCTGATCTCGTCGCCGAACACCCACATTTCGTCGCACATGCCCAGCAGCTTGCGAGCCATGCGCAGCCCCGCTTCGCGTTCCTTGTGCCTGTTCTCATTCATAAAGCGCGGGAACAGCAGGTGCGGGGCCAGCGGGATGCCGCCCATTTTCCAGACGTAGCGGCAGAAGTTCTCTGCGCGGCGGGCGTTGCGTTCGGGGTCTGCTGCATAGGGGCTGCAAACATAGATCACGGGATCGTCCGTCACGCGGCGCGGCTTTTTGATCCGGGTGTAGGCTGCCTTCATACCATCGCCCCCATCCACGCGATCAGGATCAGCCCAATGGCCGCGATGATCAGCCCCAGCGTTCCGGCCGCAGGGGCGCGCCGCTTGAAGAAGCAGACACCCCCGACGTAGGCGAAGACCGCAGCCGTCGCCGCCAGATAGATGATTGTCAGTGTTTTCACGTCGTTCTCCTTAGTACATCAGTTTGTATTTCCGGGCGCTTGCCAGGATGTCGCCGGTGATCTGCCCGCCCTCGGCGGCTTCCAGACAGATGTCCAGGATTTCCACGAAGGTGCCCATGCCGCCGTGCTTCACGTCGGCGGCGATGGTCGCCAGAGCGTCGGCAGCGTCGTCGCTCACGTTGTACTCCCGCAGGATCGTGCGCGCCTCGGTCTGGCCGATGCCGTTCAGCTTCAATTCCACCTTGCGGCGGTAGAGCTGCGCCAGATTGTCGTGGCGGCCGCGGCCGCGGGTCAGCATCCCCTCCAGCACGTCCGTGCCGCACAGGATCACCGGCGTGCCGGTGTTGTCCCACACCTTGCGCAGGACCTCGAACTTGTCCACGTCCCACTTCGCCAGATACTCGGCCTCGTCCACCGCGATCAGCACGTCCGTGCGGCCCGACAGGTAGGTGATCAGATCCTGGGTCTTGCGGTAGTTGTTGCCGCGCAGGGACAGGCCCAGCGGCCGCGCGATGGCCTCCAGCATATCGCCCACGCGCATCTGCGGCCAGGCTTCGATGTAAAGCACGCCTGGATGGCTCTGCGCGAAGTGGCGCAGCACGGTGGTCTTGCCGCTGCCGGGGTGGCCCACCATGACGCCCATCTTGCGCTTGCTGCAGACGTAGTTGCACCAGCCCATGCACTCTTTGAACTCCTTCGTCTCGAACAGCTCGATGCGCGTCTTGAAGTGAATCGGCGCGACGGGGACGTCGGGCCCCAGCCGTTCCTCCGTGCCCTTGATCTCGTTCACGGCGTCCAGCAGCTTCTGCGCGTGTTCAGACTTCACGCGAAGCCCCTGATTCACCAGCTGGCTGATGGCCGACCGGCTGATGCCGGTCTTGTTGGCGATGGCCGCGAAGGTCACGCCCTCCACGTCGCGCAGCCGCTGCAATTCCTTTGCCAGTTCCTCCTGATTGATGCCGTTCGGGTTATCGGTCAGATTTGCCATAATGTCAGCGCTCCTTTCGTTTGTGGCTGTAAGCGCCGCGCCCCCGAAGGGGCGGTCCCGGCTTTCACGGGACTGGGCCTTGGGCCTTTTCGGCTCTACCGGTCTATCAGACCGCCGATCCAGGCGAAGATGCCGAAGGCGGCGATCCAGCCGGTCATGTGCAGCGCCGTTTCCCAGCACATCGGGCGCGTGCCGCACTCTACGCTGCCCGCCACGCCCCAGGCGATGAACAGGCAGGCCGCTGCGAGCCAGCAGCATACCGTCTGGAGCAGATGGCGGATTCTCTGCGCCCGCCGCTTCTCGGCGATCCTGCGCAGTCTGGCGGCGTCCAGGCGGCTGATGGCGTTGACCTCGCAGCAGGATACCAGCACGATCTGCGTCGTGCCCTCGGTGTTCACGCGCTGGATCGCTTCGCGCAGCGCCTGACGCTCGGTCGGGGTGGTCTCGGCCACCAGATAGCGGTGCAGCCTGCATCCGCGGTACTCGTTTTCGTGTTCGTTCATAGTGTCTGCTCCTTTCGTTTTTGTCACAGATGTCGCGCGTTATCGTGCGCTGCGCAGCAGTTCCTCGCCCATTGCCTCGAACATGGAGCGCACCACGTCGCCGCTGTTGTCGTCGCGCGGCTTGCGCGGCGGCTTGCTGCGCAGCTTCTCTCTGGCTCTGGCGGCCTTCTCGTATTCGATGGCCGTGATCGTTCCGATGTTCTTCTTGGGGTCCACCTCGTTGGCGAACGCGCTGCGGCTGGCGACGGCGATGCGGAATCTGGTCTCGCGCATCTGCTTCTTCTGCTTGCCGACGTGCGCGGCGATGCGTTCCTCGTCCTCGCCCACCAGCGAGAAGGTCTCGTGCAGACCGGCTTCGCACAGGAACTTGCCGTCCACCATCACCGACACGCTGGACAGATCGCTGCGACTGTAGCGGATCACGGCGTCCGTGCCCGCCAGTCCGATCATCTCGTCGGACCAGAACAACTTGTTCTTGAACTTGATGCCGCGCTGCGTGATCTTGCGCTCGGCCATGTCGTCGCGGGCCACGCACAGCATCTGCCAGCTGGGCTGCTCCATGCGGGCGCGGGGCAGGGTGTTGTAAAGGTCGATCGGCTTGCGCCCGCCGTGGCCTTCGTGGGGCCGGTTGTGGTAGGCGGGGAAGACGTCGTCCCGAAGCCATTCGTAGAACTGGTCCATCGTCCACAGCTGCCCATGCTCCAGTTGGTGCCGCAGCTCGCGGGAGAAGTCCTCCGGCCGTTCCTTCGAGCTTCCGCCGCACCAGCCTGGCGCGTCGCGGATGTAGATGTCCTCCAGCGTGCCGAAGAATCGCTCCACGGTCTTGGCCCAGCCGTGATAGGGCTGCGCGTGGTGGACCGTCACGTTGAACAGCTGGATCACGCTGTTGCTGGCGATGTTGCAGTTCAGATAGCCCAGGTCGTGTTCCTTGATCAGGCCGGTCTCGAAGGTCTTGCTGCGGTAGTCCTTGCCGTTGTCTATGTAGAGATGGGCGGGCAGGCCGTAGAAGGGGCTGTGTTCCGTGTGGGCCACGCCGCGGATGAACGCCTCGGTGATCGTCTCCGTGTTCGGGTTGGTGCAAAGCACCCAGCCCACCAGGCAGCCGGTCGCGGCGTCATACCAGGCCGTCAGCCATGGGCGCACCGGCTTGCCGGTCTCGTCCAGCACGAAGCAGTCGAACTGGTGGTGGTCGCCGAACCAGACCTCGTTCACGGTCTGCGGCTTCTCACGCACCGCCATGAACATGTGGTCGTCCTTCCAGGCTTTCACGCCGCGGCGGGCCAGCGTCACTTCATCGGACGGGATCGCCGCCAGCATCCGCGACAGCGTCTGCCTGCACTCCGGCACCCGCATCCCCGCCTTCACCGGCTCGGCGCAGGGCGGGTAGTGATTGATCTCGCCCGTTTCCATCAGACGGGCGCGGGCCTCGGTGCCCTCGCAGAAGATGCACTTCTGGCAGGCGTCCGGCCCCAGCACGGCGGCCTTATCCACCAGCTTGTTGTAGATCGTGGCCTGCGTCCGCTTCACCTTGTCGGCGTACAGGCCGTATGCGTATTGATAGGCAGCCGCGCAGATGCTCGGCCGCGTGCCCTTGTCCTTGCGGCTCACCGCGCGCATGATGCCCGGCAGCCCCTTCGCCTCGTAGGCGTCCATCCAGCGGTAGAGCGTCCGCAGGCTCGTGCCGTGGTCCTCGGCCAGCGCCGTCAGCTGCTCGACCACGTCTGCCGGATTCATCGCGCGGATCGCGCGGCCCTGCCGGACGGCCCGCTGCTTGCCCAGCAGCTCCTGGATGCCCTTCTCGCCGAAGCGGGCGTGGTAGGCAGTCAGATCGCAGTCTTCGCCGCCAGCGGCGTTGTCGCATTGTGCGTAGTAAAGGATCTGTGCCTCCTGCGGCAGGCTGCTGACGGCGATCTGGTAGCTTTCGCCGCCGTTGCCGCCGCGGCCGCCGGATTGCTTGCGGGTCTCATAGACGCCGCCCGCGATCTTTTCGCGGATGCGCTGGGGGGCTTCGCCGGTCAGCAGGGCCGCGGTGCTGGTGCTGATGTAGCTCTGCATTTACGCACCCCTGCCTTTCCTCCGCTGCTTCTTCGCAGCCGCTTCGTAGCGCGCCATGACGGGGGCCACGGCGGCCTTGACGTTGTGGCCGCTGCGGCGGCCCTTGATCGTCGCCAGCAGACTGTCGTATGGAATGCCCGCCTCTGCGGCCAGCGCCTTCTTGGTCAGGCAGTGCTTCGCGCAGAACATGACGATCTCCATGCCGTATTCGGTGTACGGCTCGCGGTAGCCCGGCTCCGGTTTGTACTTCTCCATAATGTGTCCTCCTTTCAGCAGGCATGAGCGCCGCGCCCCCGAAGGGGCGGTCCCGGCTTTCACGGGACTGGGCCTTGCCCTGCGTGGGCTTAGTACAGCACGCGGCGGATCACGTCCAGGATCAGCGCCGCCTCGCTGTCGCCTTCTACGTTGACCTCGCGGCGTCCGCCGCCCTCGAAGCAGATCGTCACCAGATTGCCGTTGTCCGACAGCTCCAGCCGCTCGACGCCTGTGCGCCGTCCGCTGCGAAGCAGATCAGAGAACTGCTGCACAAATACCTTCCTGCGGTTTACCATCTTCGTCTCCTTTCTCCTGTTCCCGCCTCTGCCAGAACGGGCAGACCGGGATGCTGGCCTTGGCCTCCGCGGCCCTCCGGCACATTGGCAGCCCCTCGCCGCGGAACATGCAGTTCCGGCAGCCGCCGTAGCCCTCCGGCCTGTACCATCCGTCCGCGTTCACTTCTCGTAGCTGTCGATGAAGTCGATCAGCTCCTGCACGCTGTCCGCTGCCCACTCCGGCTCGTCCATCGCGCCTGGGTCCGTCTCCGGCAAAAATGCCGCGAAGCGCCCGCCCACGTCGATGGCCTCCGCCGCCGTCAGCCTCCAGATGCTCCACTTCTTGTAGGTCTTGATCCGTCTCATGCCCTTGCCTCCTTGTCCTGTTTGTGTTACAATCCCCATAAGGGGGTGATCTCATGGATTTCGATTTTTCCGATGTGCGCCAGGTCTTTGAAGCTGCCGACGATTATGCCGCGAACAAATACCTGGACGCTGGCTGGGTGCTGCTTCGCGTCGCAGAGCGGCGGGGCGAAGACAGGTCCGAACTGGTGTATGTGCTTGCGTGGACGCAGGGGTCTGAGCCGGTGTGGCCGTGATCTCGTCGCCCAGCAGCTCCGCGCCCATGCGGTAGAACATCGCGCGGATCGGGTCGCCGTGTTCGGCGGCCTGCTCCGCTCTGATCTGCTCCAGCTGCTCGCGCTGCCGTTCGATGTACGCGGCGGTACGCATTTGCGGCTCTGTGTCGCCGCGCCGCTTCTGTGCTTCCTGCTGCCGCAGCACCTCGGCCACGGTCGCGCGGATCAGGTCTTCGATGGCGTCGCTTCTGGTCAGTGGCTCGTGATCTTCCTCGCCGCCCGACAGCAGATAGGTCGGGGTGCAGCGCAGAACGTGCGCGATCTTTAAGATGTACTGCGCGGGGATGTCGCGCCCCAGCCGCAGCCAGCTGTTGAGCGTGGAGACCGGCACGTCAATGACGGCCGCCAGCTCCTTCTGCTGGATTCTCATTTCGTGAAGCCGTCCCTCAATGGCTTCGCCGATGGTGTGTGTCATGCTTTCGTTCTCCTTTCGTGTCGTGCAAAAATGTCTTGTTTTTATGGCGCTGTTTTGCTATACTGTTTCGCGGTCCGTGGCTGTCGTGTTTGCTTGCCACGCTCACAGTATAATTCACAAATGCTAATTTGTCAATCTCATTTGTGAAATTTAAGGGGTAGTATTATGAGCATTTGTGAACGTCTATTTGAATTGATGGGTACCCAGCGCGGCAGGCAGGAACAGTTGGCGGCCTATATCGGTGTCAAACCTACCACAATCACGAACTGGAAGCAGCGAAACTCTGATCCACCTGCAAAGCTGCTCATTCCCATTTGTGAATTTCTCGGCTGCTCGTTGAACTACCTCTTGACGGGCGAAGAAAAAGAGGACGCCGACGTGATCCGCGGGATCAGCGACGACGCCCTCAAAGTAGCCCGCCTGTGGGACGAACTGGACGTGCCAGGCAAAGCGATCATCCTCGGCGAGTTGTACCGCAGAGCCGAAGCTCTGGCCGCGCCGGATGACGGTCCTGGCTCACCGTTGCGCGCGGCAAGATAACGCATCTGGTGCCCTGGCCGCGCCCGCGGCGGTAATTGCATATTATCTGCATATATTGCATACTTATACATAGCAAAAGGCAGACGGCCGACGCGGTGACGCGTGCAGGCTGTCTGCCTTGTTTGTTCTGTATTTGCCAGAAAAGCCTGTATTCATGCGGGTTTTCGGGCGTTTTTTGTGTCCGGCGCAATACCCGGCGCAATCGGCGCAATCCTGCGTTCAGCAGCGGCGGCGCGCGGCGGCGTCCGGCAGCTCTCCCGCTCGGCGGCTCGAACGCGAAAAAGCCCAGTGTTTGCAAGGCTTTCGCCGTTTTCTAACGCGCGTCCGAACGCTCGAACGCCCAGCGTTAAACGCGAACGCCTCGAAGCGTTAGAAACGCGCCGACGACGAAAAAAGACGCCCGAACAGCGTCGCGCGGCCGTCGTGATTGACACGGAACGTGCGCGTCGCCGTCGTGGCGTCGGCTCAAATTTTCGGCGGTTTTCAGAACTTACCGCCCCTGTAATCCCTCGATTTCCCTGCCTTTTTCGGCTTATCCCACCTTTTCCCGCCCCGTCCCTTTTACTCTCACATTTTTGACACTGATCTCGTTACGTCACAACTTTCTCCGCAGATCAATAAAGCGGCAGAGGGATTTTTCAAGGAGGCGTAAAATGAGCTTTACCGACTATATTTACGTAACGGTTCAGAACCTGAAAAGCAGTTTGCAGGCAGGGCTGAATGCGTTTTTTGACGCACAGAAGGATGGTCAGATCGAGTATTCCAAGCAAGCTTTCTCCAAGGGCAGGAAACGGATCAAGCCGGAAGCATTTCAGGAGCTTTTTCAAAGTGTTGTTGACAGTTTCTACGAAAAAGCCGAATTGGCTGACTGGAAAGGCTACCAATTGTTTGGGATCGATGGTACCCGGTTAAATCTTCCCTGCACAAATGAGCTGGCGGAACTGTATGGGATCCAGACAAGTCAGGGCGCGCCGCAGGTTCAGGCGCTTGTTTCGTGTATGTACGATCTGCTCAACGGTATGATCGTAGATACACGCTTTGCGCATTGCAGATCCAGTGAACGAGCTGCAGCAAAGGACATGATCGGCTCGTTTCGACTGCAGAACGTGTCAAACCCGGTGTTTGTCATGGATCGCGGCTATCCTGCAGCTGAACTGATCGACGCAATTGGAAGCAGCGGACACAGCTTCATTATGCGCTGTCCCACAGAATTTCTGCGTTCCATGAAGCTTCCGGAACAGGACAACACGTTTGAGCACAAGTTTGCAAAGCTGAAGCACTCCCTGAAGCTCCGCGTATTGAAAATTCAACTTTCTAATGGAGATATCGAGTATTTAGCAACAAATATCTTTGATCCTCAAATAACTTTGGATGATTTCAAATGGGCTTACCATAAACGCTGGGGCATTGAAACCAAGTATAACGACGTGAAAAACAAGCTGGAAATTGAGAATTTTACAGGTTACTCTCCGGACGCGATCTTACAGGATTTCTATGCGACAATGTTTTTGGCCGATTTGGCCGGCGTCCTGGAATATGATCTCCGCGAAGAAATTGAGGCCGCACATATCAGGCCAGAGAACCGCTATACCTACAAGCTGAACGTGGCAATGACCATTTCAGAGCTGAAGAGAACGGTTGTAGAGATGCTTTCGACATCTTCCAGACTAAAACGGGAGCGTTTGTATGCGCATATGGTTGTTCGTCTCTCAAAGGCCGTTGTCCCGGTGCGCCCTGATCGCTCCTCTGATCGTCTGAAAAAACACAAATCTTTGAAATTCCCAAGCAACGTTAAGAGATGTTGAACCGCCTTAAGTTGATGACATTAC
>ENA-OYXR01000137-OYXR01000137.1-human-gut-metagenome-genome-assembly--contig:-NODE-137-length-37133-cov-11.244781_pt1 | contig 37133 bp, 27 predicted proteins | sample MGYA00243241_ERZ653431 | MGnify/ENA primary metagenome ERZ653431 (study PRJEB26926, sample SAMN06165182) | human gut metagenome | biome: ENVO:00009003; feature: ENVO:2100002; material: ENVO:00002003... | reverse complement strand
CCTGCGTGTTCGATGTTTCTGCACGTACCGTTGCTACCCAGTCCCTGAACATCTTCGGTGATCACAGCGACGTTATGGCATGCCGCCAGACCGGCTTCGCAATGCTGGTCGAGAGCAGCGTGCAGGAAGTCATGGACCTGTCCCCTGTTGCCCATCTGGCAGCTATCGAGGGCAAGGTTCCCTTCCTGAACTTCTTCGACGGCTTCCGTACTTCTCACGAGTACCAGAAGATCGAGAAGTGGGACTACGCCGACCTGAAGGAAATGTGCAACATGAAGGCTGTCGAGGAGTTCCGTGCAAAGGCTCTGAACCCCGAGCACCCCAAGATGCGCGGTTCCCACGAGAACGGCGACGTGTTCTTCCAGCATCGTGAGGCCTGCAACTCTGTCTACGACGCACTGCCCGCAGTCGTCGAGAAGTACATGGCCAAGATCAACGAGAAGCTGGGCACCAACTACGACCTGTTCAACTACTACGGCGCACCCGATGCCGATCGCGTCATGATCGCTATGGGCTCTGTCTGCGACGTTGCTGACGAGGTCATCGATTACCTGAACGCTAAGGGCGAGAAGGTCGGTATCATCAAGGTCCGCCTGTACCGTCCCTGGGTGTCCTCCGCTCTGCTGAAGGTCCTGCCTGCTACCGCTAAGAAGGTCGCAGTTCTGGACCGCACCAAGGAGCCCGGCTCTCTGGGCGAGCCCCTGTACCTGGATGTCGCAGCTACCCTGCGTGAGGCTGGCAAGAATGATGTCATCCTGACCGGTGGCCGTTACGGTCTGGGCAGCAAGGACACTCCCCCGTCCTCCATCTTCGCTCTGTTCAAGGAGCTGGAGAAGGATCAGCCGAAGGAGCGCTTCACCCTCGGCATCACCGATGATGTCACCGGCCTGTCTCTGCCTGAGGTCAAGCCCGCTCCCATCACCGCAGCAGCTGGCACCAAGGAGTGCAAGTTCTGGGGTCTGGGCGGCGACGGTACCGTCGGTGCTAACAAGAACTCCGTCAAGATCATCGGCGACCACACTGATAAGTATGTTCAGGCATACTTCCAGTATGACTCCAAGAAGACCGGCGGCGTGACCATCAGCCACCTGCGTTTCGGCGACAAGCCCATCCGCAGCCCCTACTACATCAACCAGGCTGACTTCGTGGCCTGCCACAACCCCGCTTACATCCACATGGGCATGAAGATGGTCCAGGATGTCAAGCCCGGCGGCGTGTTCATGATCAACTGCCAGTGGAACGATGAGGAGCTGGGCCATCACCTGAACGCTGAGGCCAAGAAGTACATCGCTGACAACAACATCCAGCTGTACACCATCAACGCTATCGACAAGGCTATCGAGATCGGTATGGGCAAGCGCACCAATACCATCCTGCAGTCCGCTTTCTTCAAGCTGGCTGACGTTATGCCCATCGAGGACGCCGTCAACTTCATGAAGCAGGCAGCTCAGAAGAGCTACGGCAAGAAGGGTCAGGACGTCGTTGAGATGAACTGGAAGGCCATCGATGCCGGTGTTGACGCCATCCACAAGGTGGACGTCCCCGCTTCCTGGTCCAACCCCGAGGCCGATCCCGCTCCGAAGGAGCTGGCTGGCCGTCCCGAGCTGGTCAAGCAGATCCGCGACGTCATGGAGCCCATCGCTCGTATGGACGGCGACAGCCTGCCTGTCTCTGCTTTCGTTGCTAACGCAAACGGCGAGTGGGAGCAGGGTGCTTCTGCTTACGAGAAGCGCGGCACCGCTGTGAACGTCCCCGAGTGGGATGCTGCAAAGTGTGTTGGTTGCAACCAGTGCGCATTCGTGTGCTCTCACGCAACCATCCGTCCCTTCCAGCTGACCGCTGACGAGCTGGCAGCAGCTCCCGCACAGACCAAGAGCCGCGACAACAAGCCCGCTAACGAGTACAAGTTCGTTATGGCTGTGTCTCCTCTGGACTGCATGGGCTGCGGCGAGTGTGTCACCGTCTGCCCCACCAAGGCTATCCAGATGGTTCCTCAGGAGTCTCAGGCCGATCAGCAGGCAGTCTTCGACTACTGCGTCGCCAACATCTCCAAGAAGCCCTCTAAGTTCGCAGACGACACCGTCATCGGCTCTCAGTTCAACCAGCCGCTGCTGGAGTTCTCTGGCTCCTGCGCAGGCTGTGCTGAGACCTCTTACGCACGTCTGATCACCCAGCTGTTCGGCGAGAAGATGTACATCTCCAACGCCACCGGCTGCTCCTCTATCTGGGGCGGTACTGCTTCCATCTCTCCGTACACTGTCAACAAGGACAGCGGCCACGGTCCTGCATGGTGCAACTCCCTGTTCGAGGATAACGCAGAGCACGGCCTGGGCCTGTATCTGGGCCAGAAGACCGTCCGTGAGAACCTGATCAAGCGCATCGCTGAGGTCGCTGGTTCTGACAAGGCTTCTGCTGAGCTGAAGGCTGCCTTTGACGAGTTCATGGCAACCAAGAACAACACCAAGGCTAACGATGCCCCCGCTAAGGCTCTGATCGCTGAGCTGGAGAAGGCTGCTGCCGCTGGCTGCGCCGAGTCCGCTGAGATCCTGAAGAGCAAGGAGTTCATCGCCAAGAAGTCCGTCTGGATCTTCGGTGGTGACGGCTGGGCATACGACATCGGCTTCGGCGGTCTGGACCACGTCCTGGCTTCCGGCGAGGATGTCAACGTCATGGTCTTCGATACTGAGATGTACTCCAACACCGGCGGACAGGCATCCAAGGCCTCCAACATCGGCGAGGTCTGCCAGTTTGCTGCTGCTGGTAAGGAAATCAGCAAGAAGAGCCTGTCTGAGATCGCTATGACCTACGGTTACATCTATGTTGCTCAGATCGCTCTGGGCGCTAACATGAACCAGGCTGTCAAGGCTATCGCAGAGGCTGAGGCATATCCCGGCCCCTCCCTCATCATCGGCTACGCTCCCTGCGAGCTGCACGGTGTTAAGGGCGGCATGACCAACTGCCAGAACGAGATGAAGAAGGCAGTTGAGGCTGGTTACTGGAACCTGTTCACCTTCAATCCGGCCAACAAGGCTCAGGGCAAGAACCCCTTCACCCTGACCTCCAAGGCTGTGGATGCCGAGAAGTATCAGGCCCTGCTGGCAAACGAGACTCGTTACAGCCGCCTGACTCGTGCATTCCCGGAGCGTGCAAAGCAGCTGTTCGCTCGCAACGAGCAGGTCGCAAACGACCGTTACGAGCATCTGACCCGCCTGGTCGAGCTGTACAAGTAAACCAAAGTTCTTTTGATTCTGGCTGGAATTTTGCCGCAGCGGCACCTTAGTCCCGAAAGGGCGGCTGCTCCGTGCTGGCGATTACTGCGCAACGCAGCAGTACGAAACTGTGGCCCCGGCCAGAGAAGAAATGACAGGCTTATTTCTACGCAGAGACTGGAGCTTTGTACTCCAAACTGATTTCAACTCTCTGCCCGCGTCCGAACGCGTCGGGGCGGGCAGAGCATGAAATACCAAAGAGCCCGCGAGGGTCCTTGAAAGCATACTTCGCGTGTGTCAGGAGCATAAGGTCTGTTCGCAGATACCTTGCCCCGCCTGCTGCATAAGACCTGCTTGCAGGTATCTTGCCGCAGTCAAAAACGGATCCCGTTTTTAGCGCCCCGCTCACTGGAAACAGTGTCCGGGGCGTATTTTTGTGTCTTTTACACTTTCTTCATAGGTTTTTCATGAAATCCGGTGCGGAATCTGCTATACTACAGCCATGAGGATTCGGGGCCGCAACCGATTCCTTGTACATGATTCCTCCTCACACCAAAGCAATATCCAAACACAGCGCCCTTTCCGGTGAAGCCGCAAGCACCGGGGAGGGCGCTGTGCGTTTTTTCTACGTCAATATTCCGGAAATGGACGCCTTACAGGGTTGACCGGGCATTTGAGTGGAGATATAATAAACCTGTAGGCTAAGAAACTTAGTAAAACGAATTTGTGGAGGTGAACGCAGGACAATGGACCCGGATCATAGTCGAAGACGATGGAATGATGCGGCCGGAACGACCGCGAAAGGTGCTGCGTTCGCCTTTTTTGTACGCTGAACAGCGGAGTATCCGCTGTCCGGCTGCCGTACAAAAGAGGCGCAGCTTTGCGCGTGCAGATGGGCAGTGCGGCCCGGGGTCTGCGGCGCAGGAGCGGCGCTTTTTGCGTTGATGCGGCTGTGTCCTCCTGAGACAGAAAAGAGGAGGAACACAAATGGAAGAAGAAAAGAAGACCCCGGAGCGCGAAGAGGAACAGGCTCTTCCGGTGCAGGAGCTGCCCACGGATATTCCCGCTGAGGTGCGCCAGAAACTGGCCGAAGACCTGAACGAGCAGGCCACCGAAGACCTCAAGCAGGACGTCCGCGAGGCCGAAAAAGAGGAGGCCAACGACGAAGAAGTCAAGGCCAACCCCGAGATGCTGACCAAGAGCCGTCTGCTCAAGCTGCTCGTCAAAAAGCAGTACGTCAAGCTGCGCGAAGTGACTGAGGAAGAGCAGCCCGCCGACCTGGCCGAGCTGCTGGAAGAGCTGGACGAGAACAACCGCCTCGTGGTGTTCCGTCTGCTGAAAAAGGACGTTGCAACAGAAGCATTCGCCTATATGTCCGATGAGGCCCGCGACGACCTCGTGAATGCTTTCTCCGACGTCGAGCTGGTGAGCGCCATCGAAGATATGAGCCTTGACGACGCCGCCGACCTGCTGGAAGATATGCCCGCAGGCGTGGTCAAGCGGGTGCTGGAAAAGTCGTCCCGCCAGACCCGTGAGAGCCTGAACAAGCTGCTGAACTACCCCGAGAGCTCTGCCGGCAGCCTGATGACCCCCGAATACGTCCGTCTGCGGCAGGATATGACCGTCAGTGACGCCTTCACCGCTATCCGTAAGCAGGGTGAGAACGCTGAGACGGTCTACACCTGCTATGTGGTGGAGCGCAACCGCCTGCTGGGCGTCGTGTCGGCCCGCAGCCTGCTGCTGTCTGACCCCTCTACCCCCATCGTGGACATCATGGACGACAATGTCGTCACCGTGAAGGTCACGGATGACCAGGAGTTCGTGGCCCGCGAGATGCAGCGCTACGACTTCACCGCGATGCCTGTTCTGGACAACGAGGGCATGTTCGTCGGTATCATCACCATCGACGACGCTATCGACGTCCTGACCGATGAGAGCACCGAGGATATGCAGAAGATGGCAGCTATTCTGCCCGACGACGATGCCACCACCTACTTCGGCACCAGCGTCTGGACCCACGCCAAGCAGCGTATCCCCTGGCTGCTCATCCTGATGCTCTCTGCTACCTTCACCGGCATGGTCACGACCCACTACGAAGAGGCTTTCGTCAGCCTGCCCCTGCTGGTCTCCTTCATGCCCATGCTGATGGATACCGCCGGCAACTGCGGCAACCAGATCAGCACCCTGATGGTCCGCGGCCTCGCTCTGGGTGAGGTGGAGCCCAGCGACTTCCTCAAAGTTCTGGGCAAGGAACTGCGGGTCTCCGCTATCGTCGGCGCGGTGCTGGGCCTCGTCAACGGCCTGCGCATCTACCTGATGTACACCTACCTCTACGCCGGCCAGTATGACAATGTCATCGGCTACGCAGTGGTCGTCAGCGTGTCGCTGTTCTTCAGCGTCATCCTCGCAAAGCTGGTGGGCGGTATGCTGCCGCTGGCCGCCAAGAAGCTGGGCGCCGACCCGGCCATCATGGCGACCCCCTTCATCACCACCATCGTGGACGCCTGCAGCTTGATCTTGTATTTCCAAATCGCACAGGCTGTCTTCCGCGGCATGATGTAAATACACAAAAACGCCCCTGCTCAGGAAGTGCTGAGCGGGGGCGTTCTGTTTCCAAGATACAACAAGGCCCCCGTCTGGCGCTTGCGGCGACGCCAGAGGGGGCCTTGCTGTTTGGGGTATTGCTTTGGTGTGAGGAGGAATCATGTGCAAGGGGCGGTTGCGGCCCCGCACCCTTGTGAGCTATAGTATACCCGAATTACCGGCCAAAATCATGTCTTTCCTGTGAAAGATTTGTTAATCGGCCTGTGAAATTTTTGGAGCGGAAATGCAGCGCTTTGCTTACAGCGTCTCAATGTCGCTCACGGTGATTTCGTCAGAGCGGGAATTTTTGGTGTAGGTCACGCGCTGATTGCCGCAGGTAAAGCTAACGGCGACGGTGCGGCTGGAACTGTACCAGCTGTCATAGGTCGGCTGGCTGATTTCATACGCCAAGGCAACACTGCGCTCCTCGCCGGGTCTGATGGTGAGACTGTTGTCATAGGTGCGCCAGATGTCTGCATCTCCCACATCCCGTGCGCTGAAGTTGAACGGGGGGATGGGGGTACCATCCAGCGTAGTGGCAAAGTTATCACCGCTGAGCGTCACAGGCTTCGAGCTGACATTAGTCATGACGATTCTGAAAGAGATCTCGTTGACGGGAACAGTGGCATTTGCGGCCCAATATCTGCTTCTGCCAATTTTGCAATCCGCAGCCACGATGCCGCCAACTGCGCCCTCGATCAAAGCCTGATTGACAGCTTCATTGGTGGAAGAGCAGGCCGTCAGGGCAGCGGCAGCGGCCACAACGCCCAGACCCCTCATGAATACTCGGCGGGAAAACATCTCAGACATTCTTCATACCTCCGTGCGGGCGGGACGCGCCCTGTTTTGACTCGATGATAGCATAGAAAAGACGGCGGTACAAGCGGTTCAGTGTAATATACAACATAGTATCTCACAGCGCCGCGTGCTGACGGCCCATCTCCACATAAGCTTTTGCGTTCTCGATGTTGTGGGCCAGCTGGTCGTCCCGGATGGTCTTGATGACCCGGGCAGGCACGCCTACCGCCACCGAGTTGTCGGGGATGACCATTCCTTCAGGTACCAGCGCCCCGGCCCCGATGATGCAGTTTCTGCCCACGACGGCGTGGTTGAGGATGGTGGCATGCATCCCGATGAGGCTGTTGTCCCCCACCGTGCAGCCGTGGACGAGGGCGCTGTGGCCGACCGTGACGTTTTTGCCCAGAACGACCTGCCCGCCGGGGTCGCAGTGGAGCACGGCGTTGTCCTGCACATTGCTGTTCTCGCCCAGTATCAGCGCGCCCTCGTCGGCCCGCAGTACAGCCCCGTACCAGATGTTCACGCCCCTGCCCAGTGTCACGTCGCCCAGTACCGTCGCATTCGCCGCCACAAAGACAGCACCCTCATCCCGGGGTATTTTTCCACAAAAGGAGAACATCATTGTTGAAAAACCACCTTTCTCTTTTGCTTCATTTATGGTATTCTTTATTATAGCTCTTATTGTCGGAGCAAGGAAGCCCCCAGGCTTCCGAAGGAGTATCAATTTATGCAGTTTCATCCCTTTGCGCGGCGGCTTCTGGCTCTGGCCCTGACCGCTGCATTCATGACTACAGCGGCACTGTCCGGTTTCGCCGTCTACGCGATGCCCATTCAGGCCGCCTACCCGCAGGAATCCATCTACCTCTTCGATGCCGACACCGGCGAAGCTCTTGTGGAGCAGAACCCCGACCTTCCCCGCTGCGTTGCCAGCCTGACCAAGATGATGACGGCCCTTCTCGTGCTGGAAAGCGGCACCGACCTCAATGCCAGTATCACCATCCCGGCCAGCCTCACGCCGGAACTTCAGTCCATCCGGGCCAACCGTGGCCACACCATCGGCCTGCAGGCCGGCGAGACGGTGCGCCGCATCGATATGATGTACGCCATGCTCCTGCCCAGTGCCAACGACGCAGCCAGCGTGCTGGCCGTCGATACCTCCGGCAGTCTGGCCGCCTTCGCGGCCCAGATGAACGTCCGGGCCAGTCAGCTGGGCTGTACGGCCACCCATTTCACCTGTCCCCACGGCCTCTACGACGGCGGCAACTACTCCACGGCCCGTGACATGGCGAAGATCGCGCTGGCCTGCTATGCGGACCCGACCTACCGCCAGATAGCGGACACAATGTCCTATAAACTGCCCGCCACCAATGTGCATCCGGCCCGGACGGTCACGACCACCAACAAGCTTTTGAAGCCCGGCAGCGGCTATTACCGCAGCTATGCCCACGGCATGAAGACCGGCTTCACCACCCAGGCCGGGCGGTGCTTCGTTACCTTTGCCCAGCAGGACGGCCATACTTATGGGCTGGTCATTCTGGGCTCGAACTCCCAGAATATCTTCCGGGAGGCGGCAGAGCTGTTCGACTGGGCCTTTACCAGCCCCGAACTGCACCCCGCCCCGGCAGAGCCCGAGGTTGAACCCGAGAAGCACGGGCTGAGTGCATTCTGGCACAAAGTGTTTGGCTGATGTTTGAATGTTAAGGAGGACAAGCCTATGAATCGACCCACCTTCCTGCGCCGGAGCACGGCGCTGCTGCTCACGCTGGTGCTGATGGTCTGCGCCGCCCTGCCCGGGTTTGCCGCTTATCAGATGCCCATCCAGACGGCCAGCGACACCGAGTCGGTCTATCTCTTCAATCTGGATACCGGCAAGCCCATCCTCAGGCAGAACTCTGACCAGCAGCGCTACATCGCCAGCCTCACCAAGATGATGACGGCTCTGCTCTTCCTCGAGAGCGGCAAGGACATGAACGCTGAGATCACCATCCCCACCAGCCTGACCCAGGAGTTCAAGGACATCCAGAACGCCAACGGCTCCACCATGAACCTCCGCATCGGCGAGACGGTGCGCCGCATCGACCTGCTCTACGGTCTGCTGGTGGCCAGCGCCAACGACGCGGCCAGCGTCATCGCCAGCGACGTCTCGGGCGGCGACCTGACGGCCTTTGTGGCCCAGATGAACGCCCGCGCCAAGGAGCTGGGCTGCATGGACACCACCTTCACCTGCGTCCACGGCCTGTACGACTACGGCAACGTCTCCACGGCAGAGGACCTTGCAAAAATTGCCGCTGCCTGCTACGCCAACGAGACCTATATGCAGGCCGCGAACACCCTCACCTATACGCTGCCCGCCACGAACCTGCACCAGAACGAGCGGACCATCAAGGCCACCAACCTCATGCTGGACCCGGAGTATGCCTATCACCGCGACTATGTCCGGGGCATGAAGACCGGCTTTACTACCCTCGCAGGCCGGTGCTTCGTCACCTTTGCCCAGCAGGACGGCCACACCTATGGCCTCGTGGTGCTGGGCAGTGATATGGACAACATCTACCGCGAGTGTGCAGAGATTTTGGATTGGGCTTTCTCGAGCTTTTCTGACCGTCAGCTTGTGGACACGGAGACGGTGCTCACCACTATCCCGCTGACCAAGTGCCGCACGGAGGAAGCCGTGGAGCTCTACGCCGCCGACGACCTCAGCGGCTACGGCCACGCCGACGATGAAGTGACCTTCGAGTTCTCGGTGCCGGAGAGCACTTCGGCCACCGTCAAGGAGGGTGCTGTGCTTGGTACGGCCACCGTCTACCTCGACGGCTACGAGATGGGAACGGTGGACCTTGTGACCCACAAAGAATATGTGTCGGACTTTCGCACCGACACCAAAACGACCCTTCTTCTCATGGCCGCGCTCATCGGCATCCTCATCGTGCTGGGCTTCCTGACGATGGTGGCCGGCGGCGGTTCGCTGAACCTGCGGCGGCGGAGTCGGTCCCGCAGAAGATAATAGAATCAAATAGCAATAGTAAAAGCTCCCCGGAAGGGGAGCTTTTGCTTTATCCAAGCTTCGCTGCAAGAACGGAAAGCGTGATTTTGGGGTTCACCTGCGCGGCGAGCCGCTGAATGGCCGCATCGGCCAGCGAGAGGGCGCGGCGGGCGGCGTCACCCGTCAGAGGGGTGCTGGCACATCCCCGGAGTCCGGCGGCGGCCACGGCCCGGAAATCGCCCAGCAGGGCCGCTGCTGCGGCCTTGTCCTTCTCGTACCCGGCCAGCAGGACGGCGGCGGCATAGCTGTCGTGAGCCGCCGCGGCCTTGGCCAGAGTCAGGGCCTTTTCCACCTGTTCCCGGCGGGCGTCGTCCCGGGCGGCGGCAAGCACTGTGCCGATGTGGCCGTCGAACAGCTCACTGTAGAGCCGGGCCTGCTTTTTGTCCACGCCCTGCCCGATGCACCACTGGGCGCATTCCTCGGGACTGACCGGGGCCACGGCGAAGCTGATGCAGCGGCTGCGGATAGTGGGCAGCACACCGGCCAGCGAATCTGCCGTCAGCAGGAAGAGCACGCCTTCCGGCGGCTCCTCCATTACCTTCAGCAGGGCGTTGGCGGATTCCTCGTTCATCCGCTCCACATGGTAGAGCAGGACGGCGCGGCCCTCGGCAGAGAGGCTCGTATTGAAAATTTCGGTGCGCATGGCCTTGACCTGACTGACGAGATACCGCCCGCCCGAGCCCATGCCGGTGACGGAGATGGCCTCCCGTACCACGCCGGTCTCGATGCGGCCGCTGTCGCGGTCACCGGCTTTGCCCACGGCACGGCAGCATTCGCCCCGCAGAAGGGCCTCAGCAGGTGCGCCGCCTGCCGGGTAAAGATAGTCTGCCGCCACGCACCGGGCCGCGTAGCCCGCGCCCAGGCCCGTCTCGCCCACCAATAACACGCTGTGGGTCAGGCGGCTGCTACCCAGCATCAGGCGGACGCTGTCTTTCAGGGCCGCATTGCCCGCAAGGCGGTCTATCATCATGTGCGGTTCACCTCCGGTTCTTCCGCTTCCACTGCTCCCGACGTATCCACGCCCGGACGCTACGCAGTGCCTGCGGCCCGAAGAAGAGCGCAAATCCCAGCATACTCAGCAGATAGCTCACCTTATACAGCCACCCGGCAGTCAGGAAGCTGAACAGCCACATGGCAGCGGCGAAGAGGCCGAAATACTTCACCCTTACCGGGATGACGAAGAACAGCAGCACCTGTACCTCGGGGTAGAGCATGGCGAAAGCCAGCAGCAGCGACAGCGACAGGCAGTAGGTGTCGGCAGGGATGCCGGTGACGAGACAGCCCAGCACGGTGCCGATCATCCCCAGCAGGAAGTAGAGGTTGAAGCGGAAATCGCCCCATTCCTTTTCCAGCGCGGTGCCGATGAACCATGTGAAGTAGATGCCGAGGATGACGCTCAGCGGCCCGCCCCCCGAAAACGGGATAAAGACGAAGGTGATGAGCCGCCACACCTGCCCCATCAGCAGCAGGCTCCGGCTCAGGCCGAGATAGACTGAGATGAATTGGTTGACGAACAGTTCGATGGCGTAGACTAAAATCTGTCCACCTACGATGATAGAGATGAGGTTGGGGATGCAAAAGCGGCCGTATTTCCGCTCAAGGCGGGAGATCCAGTTCATAGGCAGACGCCTCCGTGAAAAGAAATTTTTGCGGCCCATGTCCGGGGCCATTTTCTGTCTTTCATTGTATCATGTTTGCCCGGCCCATTCAAGAAAATCCGTGGGAAGTGCGGGACTCCATTTTGGGGCGGGTATCGAAAGAGTATCCCATCTGGAATGATTTTTTAACTTTTTCCACTGGGTTTTCCACCGATTTTGTGAAAAAGAAGTGGGGTTTCCCACAGTGTTTTCCACTTTTTCCACCGAGTTTTCCACAGAAAATTGAGTTTTGGGTTATACACGATGTATTCCAAAACGGGAAAAGAGGGAAAATCTGGAGAGAAAAGGGGTCGAAGAGCCTTTTTTTGAAAAGAAAGTCGAGGCCAAAAATTTATTTTCTGCGGCGTTTCGCACTTGGGGCAAAAGTGCCTCTCCCCTCTGGAATTTTTGACACCCGAGTTTTCCACAAACGCTGCCCGGCAAAAACCATGTGTGGAAAACCGTGGAAAAACCCGAGCTTTCCACAAACTTTGCAGGGAGGAAAGAAAAGCGCCCCCGGGGCCGGACGGCCTGCAGAGGCGCTGGAATACTGGAAAATTTATACGGCCCCGTAGATGCCGCGGACGGAGACTTCGCCGGTGAAGACCTTCTCCTCGCCGCTGTCGGTGCGGACGATGAGCTGGCCGTCGGCGTCCACGTCGATGGCTGTGCCGCTGCCTGTGCCGCCGCCCGGCAAATCGAAGGTGACGTGGCGGCCCAGGTTGACGCAGGCCGCCTTGTACTCGTCCCGGAAGGGAGCGAAGCCCTCCCGTGCGAAGGTGTAGAGCGGACGGTCAAAGCCGAAGTCCGTCAGCGCCTCGGCCAGCCACTGGGGGTCGGCGGCAAGGTCCACTTTCGCGCCCTGCAATTCGAGGGAGGTGCCGTTGGGCAGGTTTGCAGCGTCGAAATAGCTCTGGGGCTGTGCCAGATTGATGCCGATGCCGCAGACGATGCCCCGGCCCTGCATCTGGTAGCCGTAGCTGACGCTCTCGCAGAGGATGCCCACGATCTTTTTGCCGTTCAGCAGCAGGTCATTGGGCCATTTTATCTGGCAGTCCACGCCGTAGCGCTGGGCCAGCTGATCGCGGACGGCAAGGCTTGCCAGCAGCGGCAGGGTGGCAGGCTGGGCCAGCGGCTCCCGGATGACCGCCGTATAATAGAGGGCGCGGCCCTCGGCGTTCACCCAGCTGCGGCCAAGACGGCCCCGGCCTGCGGTCTGATTGGTGGTGTATACCGCGCCCACCGGGCCGAACTCTTCAAAATGTTCTTTTGCGTAAGCGTTGGTGCTGCCGCACTCGGACAGCCAGCGCACCTCGTTGATGCTCATGCTTTGGGTACCTCTTTGTGCTCGTGGCTGACCACCTTGCCGTCGGCAAGGGTCAGGATGCCGTAGGTGTTGGGGCCGGTGTAGCACCGGCCGCAGGAGCCGGGGTTGAACAGGAACACCCCGCCCCGCTCTTCTGCCACCGGGATGTGGGTGTGACCGAAGAGAGCGACGTTTGCGCCCCGGGCTGCGGCTGCGTCAGCCAGCGTGTCGAGGTCGTATTTCACCCCGTACATATGGCCGTGGGTGTAGAAGACGACCACCCCGTCAAAGGCGGCAAGCCCGTCCAGCGGCTCCAGCGCACCGAAATCGCAGTTTCCGGCTACAGCATAGGCCCGCAGAGAGGGGTAAAAGGTGAGCGCCTGCTCGAGGTCGCGCAGGCCGTCGCCCAGAAAGATGAGCGCATCGATGCTGTCCGCCTCGGCGGCCAGAATGTTTTCGATGGCCAGACGGCTGTTGTGGCTGTCGCTCAAAATCAGAAGTTTCGTCACGGGAAAAGGATCCTCCTCAAATTTTATTCCGGGTCGCGCTGCTGGATGGTCAGCAGTGCCTTATATACTTCGCTCTTGGAGTAGGGCGTCCCCTGGGCTGCGGCCTTGGCGGCGGCAGTGGGGCCGAAGCCCTCTCCGGTCAGCTCGAGGGCGCGCTGTGCGGCCTGTTCGAGGGTCATTTCTGCTTCCGGCTCTGTGGAAGCTGGCGCACCGGCCATGACCAGAACATACTCGCCTCTCGGCTCGTTGGCGGCGTAGTGGGCCTGTGCCTCCCCGAGGGTGGTCTTCCAAATCTCTTCGTGGAGCTTGGTCAGCTCACGGCAGAGGGTGATGCTCCGCTCCGGGCCGAAGGCGTTCACGAGGTCGTCCAGCGTCGTGCGCAGCTTGTGGGGTGCTTCGTAGAAGATGACGGTCCGCTTTTCACCCAGAAGCTCAGCAAGACGCTCTTTTTTCTGCTTCCGGTTCACAGGCAGGAAGCCCTCGAACACCCAGCGGGAGGTGTCCTGGCCCGAGACGGCCAGCGCCGTCACGCAGGCAGACGCCGCCGGGACAGGCACGACTTTGATGCCCCGGGCCAGCGCGTCCCGCACGATGACCTCGCCCGGGTCAGAGACGCAGGGCATTCCGGCGTCAGAGCAGAGGGCGCAGTTCTCGCCCGCCTCAATGCGGCGCAGGATGCCCTCGCCCTTCTGCAATGCGTGCTCGTAGTAACTGACCATCGGCTTTTTCAGGCCCAGATAGTTCAGCAGCCGCATGGTCACGCGGGTGTCCTCGGCGGCCACGAAGTCCGCCGCGCCGAAGGTGGCGGCCACGCGGGGCGGCATGTCGTCCAGATTGCCGATGGGGGTTGCCACGATATAAAGAATACCGGCCATGATTGACCTCCCTGATGTTGTTATTTTACTTCTCCGTACATCGCCGCCCCGGCGGTGATGAGCACATCTGGTTCGATGCGCAGGCCGGTGCGGCGGTTTTTCTGGGCTTCCACAAGAAAAAGCCACGGCGCGGCGTCAGGCTTATTCTTCACAAAGGCCAGACGCTTCGGCTCGAGGCGGTGCGCCCGCAGCACAGCCAGCACCTCGGCCAGACGCTCGGGCCGATGGCAGAGGGAAAGCTTTCCGCCATCTTTCAGCAGGCGGAAACCACAGGCGCAGACATCCTCGAGGGTGCAGTCCGTCTCGTGGCGGGCCGTGGCACGGCCTGCGTCGGTGCTCTGCGGCCCGGCGGTAAAGTAGGGCGGGTTGCAGGCGCAGACATCGAACTGGCCCTCCCCTTCCCGGAAGGTGCGCAGGTCGGTGAGATAAGGGGTGATGTGCTCGATGCCCTGCGCGGCCACAGCCTCCTGTAAGAGCGCACTGGCCTCGGGCTGCAATTCCACGGCGGCGCAGGGGCCGCGATGGCCCCGGTCATGCCACTCAAGGCTCACGATGCCGCAGCCGGAGCACAGGTCTGCCGCCTTCTGGCTGCGCCGCGGCTCGCAGAAGCGGGCCAGCAAAAGCGCGTCCGAGCCGAACCGGTGGACGGCGGAGCAGTATACTTCTGTTTTATTATACAAAATCTCGGTAGAATGTTCCATACGCCCAGCCGAAATCCTCCGACAAAATATTGTGTCCCGAAAGATGAAAAAATTATGCAAGAAAGAAAAGCAGCAGACCCGCCTGGCAGGTCTGCTGCTTTTGATGCGTTATTCGCGCGCTATCTGCTAAAAATTATTCAGCGGTGATAGCACCGGTGGGGCAAGCGCCCTCGCAAGCGCCGCAATCGATGCAAGCGTCTGCGTTCACAACTGCAACGCCGCCCTCAACAGCGACTGCACCAACGGGGCAAGCGCCCTCGCAAGCGCCGCAGCCAACACATGCGTCAGAAACCTTGTGTGCCATAATAGAACTCTCCTTTATCTCCCCGTGCTCAGTATTTATGAAGAAATCTGCCCCTGCACGGCTCTGGCAGACCCCTCGGAAATCGTATCCTTGACTGCATTTTAACAAAGCCGTTTCAAAAAGGCAAGACTAACCGTACCCGCCCAAAAGCAATTTTTCGTTTTTTGGTGGGTTGCACAAAAGCACAGGCTAACTTTTGGAGAAATTTGAAGAGGATTTTTGGCGAAAATCACGAAGCAAAGTTAGTTTTAACATACTAACTGTTCAGAGACCCCGCCATTTCCAGCCTCTTATTTTTTATCTTTTCTGCCGCAGCCGGGGCAGGACGAGGTGCCGTCGGCGTTGGCCGAAGCCACCACCGGGGCAGGGTCGCGCACGCCGGAATAATCGTCGTCCGGGTCGGGGCGGCGGGGTGCGCGCTTGCCGCCGGAGATATACTCGCAGACGCTCACCTTATAGTACCGGGGCGCGAAGGCCTCGGTGCCGCAGCGCACCCGCAGATAGCCGGAGATGGGGTTAACCTCGAGCACAGTGCCAAGGCCGTCCGGCGTGCGGACAGTGCTGCCCACCATGGGCATGATGCTGTTCAGGTACTCGTAGGCGCTCTCCTCGTAGGCCAGGCAGCACATCAGGCGGCCGCAGGCACCACTGATCTTGGTCGGGTTGAGGGAAAGACCCTGCTCTTTTGCCATCTTGATGGAGACGGGCTGAAAGTCTTTCAGGAAGCGGCTGCAGCAGAAGGGCTGGCCGCAGATGCCCAGACCGCCTATCATTTTGCTCTCGTCGCGCACGCCGATCTGGCGCAGCTCGATGCGGGTGTGGAAGATGCCGGCCAGATCCTTGACCAGCTCCCGGAAGTCCACCCGTCCGTCGGCGGTGAAGTAGAACATGATCTTGGAGCGGTCCAGCGTGTACTCGGCCTCCACCAGCTTCATCTCCAGCCCGTGGCGGGCGATGCACTCCTGACAGGTGTGGTAGGCGCGCTTTTCGTCCTCGCGGTTCTGGCGCATCCGGCGGATATCCACGCTGTCGGCCATGCGGGTGATGGGCTTCAGCGCCTTGGGTACGGCGGCATCCGCCAGCTCCAGCACGCCCTGCACCACCTCGCCGCACTCCACGCCGCGGGCAGTCTCCACGATCACATACTCCCCGGCATGGATGACAGCGTCACCGGGATCAAAATAATAGCTTTTGCCGTTTTCCTTGAAACGGACCGAAATGACTTTTTTCATAGTGTTCCTCGTTTTTGTATCGGATAAGCCCCTTGCAGGGGGCAGCTTTTTCAGTCTGCTGTTAGTATACCATAATCAAAAGCACATTTCTATGCAAAAAGAAAAGTCTTTATATCCTCTGAATTTTTCCCTCCCCTGCAATGATCCGCCCCGCTCAACCGTATGCAGTATGGAAAAGGTGTCGAAATTTTGTCCGGCGGCAGAAGGGAGGAAAGCGGACAGAATGCCGGTTTTGGGGCGGCAAAGTTGTGCGTTTCGCAGATTTTGACAGAACTTTCGCAAAAGATTCGCTGCGCCTCTATTGAAAGCGCGCGCCTTGCGTGTATAATAGGAATGTTAGGAACCCATTGCCCCCAAAGAGGGAGGAACTGTTGCGCCGGGCGGTGCGGCAGAGAAACGGTAGGATAAGATGGAAAAATTCAGTGTCAAAAAACCATTTACGGTGCTGGTTGCAGTCATCATGGTGCTGATGCTCGGCTTTGTGTCGATCACCAAGATGAAAACCAACCTGCTGCCGAATGTCAGCACACCGTATCTGATGGTGGTCACCGTGTATCCCGGTGCCAGCCCGGAGCGTGTGGAGACCGAGGTCTCGGACGTGCTGCAAAACGCGCTTACGGTGCCGGGTGTTTCAAAGATCACCGCCACCTCGGCTGAAAACTACAGCCTGCTGCTGATGCAGTTCGTGGATGACACGGATATGGACAGCGCACTGGTGCAGGTGTCCAACAAGCTGGATCAGGCCAAGAGCGACCTGCCGGAGACGGCGCTGACCCCTTCTGTGATACAGTACAGCATGAACATGAACGCCTTTATGACCGTGGCTGTCAGCCGCGAGGGCAGTTCGGTGTACGACCTTTCTGATTTTATCAAGAACACCATGACTCCCTACGTCCAGCGCAAGGGCGGCGTGTCCAGCGTATCCTCCAGCGGCCTTGTGGAGCAGCTGGTGCAGGTGCAGCTGAATCAGGAAAAGGTGGACGCCATCAACGAAAAGCTGATGGAGCTTATCGACACTCAGCTGGAAGTGGCGCACACACAGTTGGAGGAGGCCGAGGCCAAGATCAAGGCCGGCCGCGCAGAATACGATAAGCAGTTCAAAAACTTCGGCAATACCGTGTCCAACACGGTCATGGGCACCCTCAGCTCCGAGGTCGGCGAAGCCGTAGAAGTAGTGCGCAAGCAGGCGGAGGCGCTGCTGCAAAGCGTCAACAACCTGATCGCCGTGGTCAAGGAGCCTGAGGTGCAGCAGGCACTCATCGAGGTGCAGGCTGGTTTGCAGCGGGTCATGGACAAGTTCAACAACACCGGTATGCGGGATATCGACTCCCTGATCGAGATCGTGTCCGAGCTGCGGGATATCACCGATAAGCTCTCCTCTGCTTTGCAGACCCTGCAAAACCGCATCAACACCGAGACCGGTACGCAGGGCGAGGGCGCTGCGGATCTGGCAGACGAGCTGCAATTGCAGGACAGCCTGAACGTCATCTATAAGACGCTGGAGGACACCATCAAGGCCATGGACAACGTGCCCGGCATGATGAGCGAGTTCTCCAAAGCGCTGGGCAACTTTACCCAGCAGCAGATGGTCGCCTATATGCAGTTTACCGAAGCCCGCGAGCAGCTGAATGAGTACGAAAAGCAGCTCAGCGAGGCCAAGACCCAGTACGAGGCCGCCAAGGAAAAGGCGCTTGCCAGCGCCGATGTGACCAAGCAGCTGGATATCAAGACCCTTGCCACCCTCATCTACGCCCAGAACTTCTCCATGCCCGCCGGTTACGTCAAGGACGAAAGCGGCGAGTCGTGGCTGCTGAAGGTGGGCGAGGAATACGACAGCGTGGACGATATCCGCGGTGCACTGCTGCTCCATGTGGAGGGCTACGGCGACGTGCGCCTTTCCGATGTGGCAGACGTGGAGATCATCGACAACGCCGCCGACAACTACACCCGCCTGAACGGCGAGCAGGCTTCGGTGCTGAAAATTTACAAGGACGACAGTTCCAGCGCAGGTGACGTATCTGCCAACTGTCTGGACGCTTTCAAGGAGCTGGAAGCCCAGTACGAGGGTCTGCACGTTGTGGTGCTGTCCAATCAGGGCAACTACATCAGCATCCTCATCAAGAGCATCCTCACCAGTATGCTGGTGGGTGCCGCACTGGCCATCGTCGTGCTGGCCATCTTCCTGAAGGACGTCAAGCCCACGCTGGTGGTCGGCGTCAGTATCCCCCTGTCGGTGCTGTTTGCCGTGGTGCTGATGTACTTCACGGGTCTGGACCTGAACGTCATGACGCTGGCCGGCCTGTCGCTGGGCATCGGTATGCTGGTGGATAACTCTGTTGTTGTCATCGAGAACATCTACCGTCTGCGCGGCCGCGGCGTGCCCGCCGCCCGCGCTGCGGTGCAGGGTGCGCGTCAGGTGGGTATGTCCGTTGTGGCCTCTACTCTTACCTCGGTGTGCGTGTTCCTGCCGGCAGTGTTTTCTGCCAGCCTCATCCGCAACCTGATGGGTCCCATGTCCCTGTGCATCGGCTACTGCTTGATGGCTTCCCTCATCGTGGCACTGACTGTGGTGCCTGCTGCCTCGGCTACCGTGCTGAAGAATGCCCAGCCCAAAAAGCTGGCATGGTTCGATAAAATTCAGAACGCCTACGGCCGCAGTCTGGAAAAGGCTTTGCAGAAGCGCTTTGTACCGCTGGCAGCCGCCGTGCTGCTGCTGGTGTTCTGCTGCTGGCGGGTGGTCTCCATGGGCATCGTGCTGCTGCCCACCAGCACCAGCAACGAGGCTATGATCACCCTTTCCACCACCGACACCCTCTCGAAGGAGGAGTCCTACGATGTGGCCGGTAAGGTGGTACAGGCTGTGATGGCTGTGGACGGCGTGGAGGAGGTAGGCATTACCCCCGACAACACTGTGGCGGGCATGGATGTTTCCAACCTTGGCCTGCCCTCCACCATCACTGACCTGCTGAACGCCGCCAACGGCTACGGCAAGTATAAGATCAACGTCAAGCTCAACGAGGAGCTTTCCTCTTCCAAGATCGACGCCGCCTGCAAGGCCATGGAGGACGCTGTGGCCGGGGTGGCGGACTGCACCGCCACCGTCCAGCAGTACGGCATGACGGATGACCTGACCAGTCAGCTGTCCACCGGCCTGACCATCAAGATCTACGGCACCGATGCCGAGACCCTGACCGCCCTGTCCGAGAAGGTGGTAGACATCGTGAACAACACCGATGGCTTCCAGAACGCCACCAACGGTCTGGGTGCGGGCGATTCCACCATCATCCTGCAGGTGGACCGCGATAAGGTACGCGCCAACGGCTTGACCGTTGCGCAGGTGTACCAGCAGATCGCGGCAAAGCTGACCACCACCACCACGGCACAGACCCCTGTTACCGTGGACGGTACCACCATGGATGTGCAGATCAGCAACAATCTGGACCCGCTGACCAAGGAAAACATGATGGACATGACCTTTGAGACCACCGTCATGTCCGCCGACGGCACCACCGCCACCGGAACCTGCAAGCTGTCGGATATCGCCAGCTGGACCACCGGCACCGCACCGGACTCCATCACCAGCGAGAACCGGAACCAGTTCGTCACCGTCACTGCCGAGACTGCCCCGGGCTACAACACCACGGTGCAGGCCCGTGCCGTGAAAAAGGCGCTGGATGCCTTTGCCCTCACTGATGAGATGCCGGAGGGCTGCTCCTTCTCCATGGGCGGCGAGAGCGACAGCGTCAACTATATGACCGACGAGATGATCCAGTGGATGGCACTGGCCCTGCCCTTTGTCTACCTTGTCATGGTGGCACAGTTCCAGAGCCTGCTGTCCCCCTTCATCGTGCTGTTCACCGTGCCGCTGGCCTTTACCGGCGGTCTGCTGGGTCTGCTGCTCACCGGCCAGCAGCTGACCATGATCTCCATGATGGGCTTCATCGTGCTGATGGGTACGGTCGTCAACAACGGCATCGTGTTCGTGGACTACGCCAACCAGCTGCGCATGGGCGGCATGGAGCGCCGCGCCGCACTGGTGGCTACCGGCAAGACCCGTATGCGCCCCATCCTGATGACCACCCTGACCACTGTGCTGGCCATGCTGCAAATGGTGTTCAGCAACGATATGGCAAGCCAGCTGATGAGCGGCATGGCCATCGTTATCATCTGCGGCCTGAGCTACGCCACCCTGATGACCCTGTATATCGTGCCTATCCTGTACGATATCCTGTTCAAGAAGCCGCCGCTCAACGTGGATATCGGCAGCGACGAGGACTTGGACGACATCCCGGACGATGCCGCCGAGTTCATTGCCGCCCAGTCCTCTGCGGCACAGCCTCAGCCGGAAGCATAAGGCATACAGCCCGTATCACCAAAGCGCCCCGCATTTCCACCGGAAGTGCGGGGCGCTTTTTGGTATTGTGGGCACTTTCGATGATTCCAACAAAAAATCGCCGCAAAAATTGGATGGTAATTCTAAAAGGATTCCAACACAAAACTGTAAAACTGTGATATAATCATAAATACAGACAAGATGCAAAAGGGGGCAGTCTGCCCCTTTTGCATTTCCGAAAAAAGCTTTAGGAGGCGAGGCCCAATGGCACAGATCCGTTCCAAGCCCTTCGGTGTGACCAAAGAGGGCGCTAATGTTACCGAGTATATCCTCTCGAACCCCGGCGGTATGTCCGTCAGTGTGCTGGATTACGGCTGCGTGATCAAAAATATCATCGTCCCGGCCAAGAACGGCCCGGTGGATGTGGTGCTGGGTCACGACACCATGGCAGATTACGAGAACGACTTCACCTCGTCCGGCAGCACCTGCTGCGGTGCCTTTGTGGGGCGCTACGCCAACCGCATCGAGAACGCCGTCTTTACCTTGGGCGGCAAGACCTACCAGCTGGAAAAAAACAACGGCGAAAACCACCTGCACGGCTGCTTTTCCCGGAAAATCTATGAGGTGAAGTACTTCGGCGATACCCTGCTGATGGAAGCCGTAAGCCCCGACGGCGAGGACGGCTTTCCCGGTACCCTGAAGATCGCGGTGCGCTATACCCTCACCGATGACAATACCTTCCGCATGGACTACCGTGTGTCCTCGGACGCTGACACGATCGTAAACCTGACCAACCACAGCTACTTCAATCTGGACGGCGGCGGCGACGTGCTGAACCAGAAGCTGCGCATCTACGCCTCCCGCTATCTGGAGGGCAACAATACCACCTGCCCCACCGGCAACATCCTGCCCGTGGCAAACACCCCCATGGATTTTACTGCCGGTAAGACCATCGGCAAGGAGATCGACACCGGCTTCTCCCAGACCACCATGGTGGGCGGCGGCTACGACCACTGCTATGTCATCGACCGCGCACGCGGCTCCAGCCAGAGCATCTGCGCATGGGCGACCAGTGATAAGACCGGCATCAGCATGAAGCTGTACACCACCCAGCCGGGCATCCAGCTGTACACCGGTAACTTTTTGCAGGACTGCCCCGCCCCGGGCAAGGGCGGCGAGCCCATGCGGAAGTACGGCGGCTTTGCCTTGGAGACCCAGCACTATCCGTGCAGCCCCTCTCACCCGGAGTTCCCCTCCACGGTGCTGCGGGCAGGCAAGGTGTTCCGCGCCACCACCACCCTGCGGTTCTTCACCGGCAAACAGTGCGGAAAGCTTTAAAAATGATACATTACGCAAAAACGTCTGCTTCGGCAGACGTTTTTGCGTGGTGGGAGGCTGCGACTGAGGGAGTTTCCCTCTCCATTTCTATGTTTTGCACAAACGGCGCATTCTCTCCATGTGAAAAGTGCGAAAAATCTCTGTCAATCAAATGTGTGCTGCACGAATATGCAACAAAAATATATCTGAATAAAGAAAGCGCCCCTTGCAGTCGGCGGCAAAAAGCGGTATTCTTTAAGCAGACCGGGCAGCGCCCGGCGCAAAGAGAAAAAGCAAGAAATACTATGTGAGAGAGGTACTCGGCTATGGCAATTTTGGTTTCCGGCGGTGCCGGCTACATCGGCAGCCACACCTGCATCGAACTGTTGAACGCTGGCTACGATATCGTAGTGGCAGATAACTATTATAACGCTTCTCCCGTGGTTCTGGATCGGGTCAAGCAGATCACCGGCAAGGACTTCCGCTTCTACAATGCAGACATGACCCGCCATGAGGATGTGGAGAAGATCTTCTCCGAGTGCCCGGACATCACCGCCGTCATCCAGTTTGCAGCCTACAAGGCTGTGGGCGAGAGCGTGTCCAAGCCCATCGAGTACTACTATAATAACCTCAACTGCACGCTGGTCATTCTGGACGTGATGCGCCATCATGACTGCCACAACTTCGTGTTCAGCTCCTCCGCTACCGTCTACGGCGACCCCGCCAGTGTGCCCATCACCGAGGACTTCCCCGTGGGTGCTACCACCAACCCCTATGGCACCACCAAGGCTTTCACCGAGCGCATTCTGCAGGACGTCTGCAAGGCGGACCCCAGCCTGAATGTGGCGCTGCTGCGCTACTTCAACCCCATCGGTGCCCACAAGAGCGGCCTGATCGGCGAGGATCCCAACGGTATCCCCAATAACCTGATGCCCTACATCGCCAAGGTGGCTGTGGGCAAGCTGGAAAAGGTGCACGTCTTTGGCAACGACTACCCTACCCCGGACGGCACCGGTGTGCGTGACTACATCCATGTTGTGGATCTGGCCCGGGGCCATGTGTGCGCCATCCGCAAGCTGGAGACCGGCTGCGGTCTCTTCATCTGCAATCTGGGCACCGGCAAGGGCTACAGTGTGCTGGATGTCATCCACGCCTTCTCCAAGGCCTGCGGCAAGGAGATCCCCTACGTCATCGACCCGCGCCGCCCCGGCGACATCGCCGAGTGCTACGCCGACCCCACCAAGGCTAAGAACGAGCTGGGCTGGGTGGCTGAGTACGGCATCGAGGAGATGTGCGCCGACAGCTGGAACTGGCAGAAGAATAACCCCGATGGCTACCATACCGTGAAGTAACAATGATTTGAACCGGAGCACCGCATATTCTCGCCTGAGAGTGTGCGGTGCTTTTTTGTTACCATTTTAACTTTAGCGGGCTCGCCCTCTCAGGCGCTTACGCGCCAGCTCCCCCAAAGTGGGAGCCCTTGGCAGTCCACGCAAACTTCATCTTTTTGCCAAGGCCTCTCCCTTTGAGGAAAGACTTCCCCCGCGCCGGGGGAAGATGTCGCGCAGCGACAAAAGGGGGAGTGTGTCACCGTAGGTGACGGAGAGGGCGAGCCCGCTTAAAAATAGCAAGAAATTCAGTTGATAACAATCGTATGGATTGAGAGCTTTTATCAATATAGAGAGGGGATAGAACAATGGAAAAGATCCATGCAAGCAAGCTTCTGGCAGGGCTGGTGCCTGCCGGAAAACTGACCAGTGACCCGGAGGTGGCACTGGTCACCACCGACAGCCGCGAGGTAAAACCTGGCTGCATTTTTGTGGCCTTCCCCGGCGAGCGGTTCGACGGCCATGATTTTGCCGCCCGTGCGCTGGAGCAGGGCGCGGAGTATGTGGTGGTCAACCATCCCGTGTCCGGTGTGCCGGAAGAAAAGGCCATCCTTTGCCCGGACAGCTACCACGCCATGATGGTGATGGGCGCAAACTACCGCAGCCAGTACCACCCCAAAATGGTGGGTGTGACCGGCAGTGTGGGCAAGACCACCACCAAGCAGATGACCTACGCCGCCCTGAGCGGCTTTGGCGAGACCATCAAGACCGAGGGCAACCAAAACAATGAGCTGGGAATGCCCCGCACCCTGATGCGGCTGGAAAGCAGCACCGAGTACGCGGTCATTGAGATGGGCATGAGCCACGCCGGCGAGATCGACCGTCTGGCGCGGGCAGCACGGCCGGATGTGGGCATCATTACCTGCATCGGCGTGTCCCATATCGGCAATCTGGGCAGTCAGGAGAACATCTGCAAGGCAAAGCTGGAGATCTGCAACGGTCTGCCGGAGGGCGCACCGCTGGTGCTGAACTACGACGACCCCTTCCTGCGCAAGGCGGTGCTCCCCGCCCATGTGCGCCCGGTGTGGTTCAGCCTGAGCGATGAAAACGCAGACGTCTGCGCCCTGTCCATCCGGCAGGAGACCGACGGCATGAGTTTTGTGCTGGAGGATCAGGAGCACGGCACCTTTGTGGTGAATATCCCCGCCATGGGACGCCATAATGTGGCAAACGCTCTGGCTGCCTACTGCGCCGCCACCCGTCTGGGATGCGACGCCAAGAGGGTCATCCGGGGCCTTTCCAACTTTGAGCAGACCGGACGCCGCCAGAAGGTGGTGGACAGCGAGGGCGTGACCGTCATCGAGGACTGCTACAACGCAAATCCGGACAGCATGAAGGCTGCACTGGCGATGTTTAAAGATTTCCCCTGCAAGCGCCGCTTTGCCCTGCTGGGCGATATGCTGGAGCTGGGCGATCTGAGCCGCGAAGCACACGAGGAGCTGGGACGCCTTGCCGCCGAGAGCGGGCTGTACTGCCTGATCACCTACGGCGAGCAGGCCAAGCGCACCGCTGTGGTGGCTGCGGCCAAGGGGGTAAAGACCCTGCACGCGGACAGCTACCGCGAGGCTGCCGATGCTCTGCTGGATCGGGTGCAGCCCGGCGATGCCATTCTGGTAAAGGCCAGCCACGGCATGGCACTGGAAAAAGTGCTGGATATCTTCTACGAAGAGCATAAAGAAGCGGAAGTATAACTATTTGGCGAAATGGAGTGGCTGAGTTATGGAGCGTTTCGCCTTGGCAGCGGCGGTGGTGCTGGGCTTTGCCCTTACGGCAGCTTTGTGCAGCCTGTTTGTGCCGCTGCGGCGGGTGCTGGAACGCCGCGAACAACAGCAGCAGCCGATACAGCCTGAGCAGCCCCGGCCTGCACCTCTGCGCGCCCCGCTGTGGGGCGGGCTGTGTGCGGCGGCGGGCACGGTGGCTGCGGTGGGTGTGGGCTGGCTTGCCGCCTGCGTGGGTCAGCCGGAGCTGCTGGGCAGCGAAGGCCGGTTGATGACACGGCTGCTCACGGCGCTGGCCGGAAGCCTTGCCTTTGGGGCAGTGGGTCTTGCAGAAGATGTTGCCCGGATGCGCAGCCCGGCGGCGCTGGGGCTGCGGCGGGACGTGCGGCTTTTGCTGGAAGCATTGGCTGCGGCCTTTGTCCTTTTGCTGCTGCGGGCAGCGGGCTGTCTGCCCCGGGGGCTGGGCGTGCCCGGGGCGGGGTATGTGCTGCTGGGCAGCGCCGTGCCCTTTTTGTGGGCGGTGCTGATGGTAACACTGGCCGAGTGTGCCCGCGTAGCCGAGCGGGACGAGGGCGCGGTGTGCGGTGCAGCCTTTGTGGCCATGCTGGCGTTGATGATGGTAGAAGCCGGTCTGGGCGTTTCCGGGCTGGCGGTGCTGCCCGCCGCGCTGGCCGGGGCACTGGTGGCACTGGGGCTGTGGGCGTTCCCTCCGGCAAGGCTGGGGGTGGGCTGCTGCGGCAGTCTGCTGGCAGCGGGTGCCATCGGCTGCATCCCGCTCAGTCTGGACATGACCAGCCTGACTGTGCCGCTGGCGCTGCCCTTCTGGGCGGCGGGCGGTCTTTTGGCAGCGCAGCTGCTGTGTGCAAAGCGCACCGGCAAGCCCTTGCGTTGCTGGGTAAAAAAGCATAAAATGAGCCCGGAGACGGTGTTTCTGTGCAGCTTTGCGCTGAGCGCTGTCGGCTATGTGCTGGCGCTGGCGCTGCTGCGCTGGTGCTGACCGGGCACAGAGAGGGAAGGGAGCGCAGATGGCGACTATCCGCAAAAAACACAGAGCGCCGGTGTCGGTGTTCCAGCGAGACCCGGGCCCGTGGTCCCGGCTGCTGATCGACTGGCTGGCTACGCTGGCTGTTATTATGATCTTTGGGCTGGTGATGCTGTTCAGCGCCAGCTACACCACCGGTTACCTGCGCATGGGCGACAGCTTCCACTACATCAAACAGCAGGCGCTGTGCATGATGCTCGGGCTGGGCTGTATGTTCCTTATGAGTTATATGGATCACCGTTTTCTGCGCAAGATGGTGGTGCCGGGGTACATCATCGTGCTGGCCATGCTGGCCGTCACCCTGACCATGGCACCCCTGAACGGCTGCCGCCGCTGGATCCGCTTCGGCGGGCTTACGCTGCAATCCTCGGAGGTAGCAAAGTTTGAGATGATCCTGTTCAGTTCCCATCTTGCGGCCAAAGCGCCGCAGGTGGAGCGGCTGGACCCGGAGCGCCGTATCCTGCTTACCCCCCGGGAGTGGCTGCGGGTGCGGGTGTGGAAGCAGCTGGTGGTGCCGGTGCTGCCCCTTGTGCCGGTGGTCATCCTGCTGGCGCTGGAGCCGCATATGTCCGGCATCGTGCTGACGGTGGCGGTGGTGGGCACCATCCTGCTGCTGTCCGGCAGCGGCGGTGTGCTGACATGGGCGGGCGCCATCACGGCAGGCGCCCTGCTGGAGACCCTGCTCTCCCATGTGGACTCCATCCCTTATCTGCAAAAGCGTCTGGACGGATGGACACAGGATCTGAGCAAGATGACCGACCAGACCGTGCAGAGCCTTTACGCCATCGGCTCCGGCGGGCTGAAGGGACTGGGGCTGGGCAACAGTGTGGAAAAGCAGCTCTGGCTGCCGGAAAGCACCAACGACTTCATCTTCAGCGTGGTGTGCGAGGAGCTGGGCTTCATCGGTGCAGTGCTCATTATCGTGCTGTTCGTGCTGTTTATCGTGCAGGGGCTGCTCATCGCCTATAAGGCGGAGAACCTGTACTGCACCATGGTGGGCATCGGCATTATGGCACAGATCGCGTGGCAGGTGTTCTGCAATATCGCCGTGGTCACCAACACCCTGCCCAACACCGGCATCAGCCTGCCCTTCTTCTCCTCCGGCGGCACCAGCCTGATTTTGCTGCTGGCAGAGATGGGCGTAATGGTGAACATAGGCCGCAACGGCGAACGGGTGGCGCAGCAGCGGGAGCAGATGCGTGCCCAGCGGGAAGCAGCCCGCGCCGAGCGGGAAGCAGAGCTTGCCCGCAAGACCATTGACTTGGCTTCTGCCCGCGCAGCCCGCACAGAACAGTAAAACAAACCGCAAGCCCGCCCGGCCGCAGACCGGGCGTTTATAAGGAGGAATCACCATGCGTGTTCTCATCGCAGCCGGCGGCACTGCCGGACATATCAACCCCGCACTGGCCATTGCCGGTGCTTTGAAAAAGGCCGACCCTACCGCCGAGATCCACTTTGCAGGCCGTAAGGAGGGCATGGAGTACCGTCTGGTCACACAGGCGGGCTACCCCTTCCACCACATCGAGATCACCGGCTTCCAGCGCAAGCTCAGCCTGCACAACATCAAGCGCAACATCATCACCCTGTGGAATCTGGCGCTCTCCGGCCCCAAGGCCAAGGCCATGATGAAAGAAGTAAAGCCGGATCTCGTCATCGGCTGCGGCGGCTATGTGTCCGGGCCGGTGGTGCGCTGCGCCGCCAAAATGGGCATCCACACCGCCCTGCACGAGCAGAACGCCTTCCCCGGTGTGACCAACAAGCTGCTGGCTCCGGATGTGGATATCGTGTTTGCCGCCGTGCCCGCCGCTGTGGAAAAGCTGGGCGCACCGGACAAGACCCTTGTGGTGGGCAACCCCGTGCGGCCGGAAGTGTTTGCACAGGCCGCGAACCGCGAAGCCATCCGCGCACAGCTGGGCGCGGGCGACCGCACCGTCATCCTGTCCTTCGGCGGCAGTCTGGGTGCACGCCGGGTCAACGAGGTGGTGGCAGACCTGTGCGCATGGGAGCAGCACGAGCACAAGCCGGTGCTGCACCTGCACGCCACCGGGCAGTACGGCGTACAGCTGTTTGAGCAGCTGCAAAAGCAGAAGGATTTTACCCCCGGCGACAGCCTTGTGGTAAAGGAATACATCAACAATATGCCGGAACTGCTGGCTGCGGCAGATCTCGTCATCAGCCGCGCCGGTGCGCTGACGCTGGCAGAGCTGGAAGCCGTGGGACGCGCCGCTGTGCTGATCCCCAGCCCCAATGTGGCGGAGAACCACCAGTACTACAACGCCATGGAGCTGCAAAAGGCTGGGGCGGCTGTGGTCATTGAAGAAAAAGACCTGACCGGCGAAAAGCTGGTGCAGACGGTGGCCGAAATGCTGGCACAGCCCGGCAAGCTGGCCGAGATGGGCAAAAACGCCCGCAGCCTGTCGGTGGACGACAGTCTGGATCGCATCACTGCGGCGCTGCTCAAGCTGGTAAAGACCCCGTGATGCAGACCCGGAATAAACAAGAAGGAAGGTGCGAATGATGCAGCAGAACCGTGACCGCAACGGCAGACCCCGGAACACCAGACCCTATGACCTGAACCGGGATGTGGCGCGCACCTCTGCGCCTTCGCAGGATCATACGCCCCGGAGCACCGGCAGCAGCCGCTACGGCTACAACGGCGAGCCGCTCAGCCGCCCGCCCTCCCGCAGCGCCAACGGCAGTGTGCGCTCCTCCCGGGCGGATAACAGCATCCAGTTCCCAACCCAGCCCCAGTCCCAGACCCGCCGTCCGGCGCAAGGGCAGGGGAGCAATACCACCCAGTACCCCGCCGGCAGCCGCCCGGCGGGCAGCAGACCCAAAAACGCGAAGTCCGGCGGCAAACAGCGCCGCCCGGCAAACAATGCCCGCAGCGGGCAGAACAACCGGAACAACCAGAACCACCCGAACGCGCAAAACCACCCGAACCGGCAGCAACCGGCAGGCAGCCAGAACCAGCGTCTGCGCCCGGCGCAGACTGCCCCGCAGCAAAGCCCTGCCCGTCGGGAAAAGCGCAAAAAGCGCAAGGTGACCCGCGCCACATTGCGGCGCCGCCGGATGCTGCGCCGCCTGACCGCCTTTGCCATGCTGCTGTGCGTTATTGGCGCGGGCATCTACCTGACCATGACCATGCTGTTCCGCATCAACTCCATTCAGGTACAGACCCCGGACGGCAAGCAGGTGACCGAAATCGCTGGCTACTCCGCAGACAGCATTTTGCAGCGGATGGGCGTGCAGCTGGAGGAAAACATCTTCAGCTTTGAACCCGGCGAAAAGGCCGCGGTGCTGGAGCAGAACTTCCCGCTGCTGGGCTCCATCAAGGTGATCCGGGACTACCCCAACACCGTGGTGGTGCAGGTGACCGAGGCCGTGCCCGCCTACGCGGTGCAAAACGGCAGTAAGTGGCTTGTGATCTCGGACAAATGGAAGATTTTGTCCGAGGAAAGCACCCAGCCCGAGGGGCTTTGCACCCTGTACGGCGGCAAGCTGCAGGATAGCACCCCGGGACAGGGCTTCTGGTTCGTGGACGATGCGGACGCGGCAAGCGCCTCCGGGTCGGAAACCGCCGAAAGTGAAAGCACGGTGAGCACCGAGACCGCCCGCATGGAAGCGCTGCGCACACTGCGCAGCAAGCTGGAGGAATACGGCCTGTCGCAGGACGTGACACGGCTGGAAGTGGCAGACACCGAGCAGCTCGCATTTTTGTATCAGGATCGCATCAGCGTGCTGCTGGGCACGCTGAACGATCTGGATTATAAGCTGGACCGCGCCCGCTATGTGCTGACCAACGCCGACGGCAAGGGCTGCGGCCCCACCGACACCGGGCGGCTGGACTTCAGCCATACCAGCGCCAGCAGCACCCGCAAGATCTATTTTGCACAGGGCGAGCCTGCTTTGCCCTCCGGCTATGTGGTGCCGCCCAAGGCCGAGGAACCCGCTCCGGCAGAGGATGCCGCCGACAGCACCGACAGTGCAGAAAGCACGGATACTGCCGACACCACCGAACCGGCGGCTGAAACGGACACCGAGCAGCTGCCCCTGACCCACCCTGACCGCATGACGGCCAACGAAGAAGAAAACCCCATGTAAAGAAGCTCTTTGGAGGAGACTGTATGAAGCTGGAACAACTGATGGAAGGCGTGCCCTTTACCCTTGTGCAGGGCAGTCTGGGTACTGAGATCGCAGATATCATCTACGACAGCCGCAAGGCTGCCCCGGGGCTTTTGTTCGTGTGTATCGTGGGCACCCAACGGGACAGCCACACGTTTGCCGCCGACTGCGCCGCCAAGGGGGTCAGCGCGCTGGTCATCCAGCACGATATCGACCTTTCTACCCTGCCCGGGGTGACCGTGGTCAAGGTGGAGAGCAGCCGCTATGCCATGGCGTTGATGAGCGCCAACCTCTTCGGCAACCCTGCCCGGCAGATGACCATGATCGGCGTCACCGGCACCAAGGGCAAGACCACCACCACCCACATGATCAAAAGCGTGCTGGAGGCCGCAGGCCGCAAGGTGGGCATGATCGGCACCAACGGCATCTACTATATGGGACGCCACAAGGACACCGCCAACACTACCCCGGAAAGCTACGAGCTGCAAAAGACTTTCCGGGAGTTTCTGGATGCCGGCTGCGATACCGCGCTGATGGAGGTATCCAGTCAGGGCCTGATGATGGACCGCGTGGCGGGCGTGCACTACGATGTGGGCGTGTTCACCAACCTTTCGCCGGATCACATCGGCCCCGGCGAGCACAAGACCTTTGAGGAGTACCGCAGCTGGAAGGGACAGCTGTTCAAGCGCTGCGATGTGGGTGTGGTGAACATTGACGACGAGAACACCGCCGCCCTGCTGGAAGGCCACACCTGCAAGCTGGTCACCTATGGCCGCGATGAAAAGGCCGACTACCGCGAGACCGGCTACGAGCTGCTGCGCACCCACGATTTTCTGGGCGTTGCCTTCCACGTTACCGGCAAGGACGAGATGGACGTCAAGGTGAATATGCCCGGCGAGTTCAGCGTGTACAACGCGCTGGCAGCGCTGGCCGTGGGCAAGGTGCTGGGTCTGCCGGATGCCGCCATCCACGACGGTCTGGGCAAGTGCGTGGTGAAGGGACGTGTGGAGCTTGTGCCCATCAGCAAAAAGTTCACCATCCTGCTGGACTACGCCCACAACGAAGTATCCACCGAGAGCTTGCTTACCACTCTGCGCGCCTACAAGCCCCACCGTCTGGTGGTGGTGTTTGGCTGCGGCGGCAACCGCTCCAAGCTGCGCCGCTACGGCATGGGCGAGATCTGCGCCAAGATGGCTGATTTTTCCATCCTCACCGAGGACAACAACCGCTTTGAAAAGGTGGAGGATATTATTGCGGATATCCGTGAGGGCATGAACAAGGGCAACCCGGACGCGAAGTTCGTGGAGATCCCCGACCGTCTGGACGCCCTGCACTACGCAGTGGATCACGCACAGGAGGGAGACCTGATCGCCGTCATCGGAAAGGGTCACGAGACCTACCGCGACCGCGAGGGCGTCAAGACCCCCTTCCTTGAGCGGGAACTGCTGGAAGAATACGCCCAGCAGATCGGGCTGGAATAAGAAAATAATATTATTATTGCGGGAAAGGCCGCTGCACAAAGTACTGTGCAGCGGCCTTTTTGCGCCTTTCGGGTGCCCCTATATAAAAAGGAAGCAAACTGTGTCGAAAATGTAAAAGATAAAAATTTTTAACTAAAACCATTGACTTATCCGACGGTTTGGTTATAATGGTCGTGTTCGATACCTCATAAATTTTAGGTAAATAATTAAAAACAAACAGTGAACATAAAGGAGAATACTACTATGACTTTCGAGGAAATGAAGAAGATCGTTGTCGATACCCTGAGCTGCGATGAGGACAAGGTGACCATGGAGGCCAGCCTGACCGAGGATCTGGAGGCCGACAGCCTGGACGCTGTGGAGCTGAACATGGCACTGGAAGAGGCCTGCGGCGTGTCCATCCCCGATGAGGAGCTGGCAAACCTCAAGACCGTGGGCGATATCTTCAACTACATCAATGCCCATGTCTGAGGCTGACCGAGGCGAAACGAGATGAACAGTATCAAAGACCTGCTGCCGGGCAGCATGCGGGAGCGCACCTTCCAGCTGAAGGCCCGGCGGGATGCGGGTGCCGTGTGGAACGACCCGCAGTTCGTGGAATGCAAAAAGTGCGGACGCCGCGCCACCCGCCAGATCTGGAACAAGGCACAGTACGTCTGCCCCAACTGCGGGGTGCACCTGCCCATCGGCGGGTACTACCGCCTGAACCTCATCCTTGATAAGGGCAGCTTCCGGGAACTGGATGCCGACCTTGCCCCGCAGGATGTGCTGCAGTTTCCCGGCTACCCGGAAAAGCTGGAAGCACAGACCGGCAAGACCGGCCTGAAGGAGGCTGTCATCACCGCCACGGGGCGCATCGAGGGCACCCCGGTGGTAGTTGCAGTGCTGGACAGCCGGTTCTTTATGGGCAGCATGAGCACCACCGTGGGCGAAAAGATCACCCGCGCCGTGGAGCACGCCACCGCAAAGCACCTGCCGCTGATCATCTTCTCGGCCAGTGGCGGCGCCCGGATGCAGGAGGGCATCTTCAGCCTGATGCAGATGGCAAAGACCTCTGCCGCCATCGAGCGGTTCTCCGCCCGGGGCGGGCTGTACATCAGCGTGCTGACCCACCCCACCACCGGCGGCGTGACCGCAAGCTTTGCCAGCCTTGGCGATATCATGCTGGCCGAGCCCGGGGCGCTGATCGGTTTTGCGGGCCCCCGGGTCATTGAACAGACCATCGGCGAAAAGCTGCCCGCAGGCTTCCAGCGCAGCGAGTTCCAGTACGAGCACGGCTTTGTGGACAAGGTAGTGCCCCGTACCGAGATGCGCGAAACACTGGCGCAGCTGCTGCGTCTGCACGCCTGAGGAGGGAGCGCCTTATGATCAAGGACATCTTACAACAGCTCGCACCGCTGGATGAAAAGATCGCCGCCCTGCGCGGCGACCCGGCGGACGAGAACATGACCGATATCACCAACCACGCTGCCGAGCTGGCAGAGCTTTCCGCACAGGAGGACGCTTTGCTGTCCGGCTGCGGGGCACTGACCGCAGAGGACAGGGTCTTTCTGGCACGCCACCCGGAGCGCCCCCACATCGACGAGATCGTGGATGCACTGTTCACCGACTTCTTTGAGCAGTGCGGCGACCGCCAGTGCAAGGAAGATGCCGCCATTCTGGGCGGTGTGGCGCTGTTCCACGGCCAGCCGGTCACGGTCATCGGCCACCGCAAGGGCAGCACGCTGGAGGAAAACCTGCGCTGCAACTTCGGTATGCCCGGGCCGGAGGGCTACCGCAAGGCCCTGCGCCTGATGAAGCAGGCCGAAAAATTTGACCGTCCCATCATTACCTTCATCGACACCCCGGGCGCATACCCCGGCAAGGACGCCGAGGAGCGCGGACAGGGCGAGGCCATTGCCCGCAACCTGATGGAGATGAGCGGCCTGACCGTGCCGGTGATCGCAGTGGTCACTGGCGAGGGCTCCTCCGGCGGCGCGCTGGCGCTGGGTGTGGCAAACCGCATCCTCATGCTGGAAAACGCCGTCTACTCGGTGCTCAGCCCCGAGGGCTTTGCCAGCATCCTGTGGAAGGATTCCTCCCGCAGCGGCGAAGCCTGCGAGATCATGAAGCTGACCGCACAGGATCTGTACAAGGACGGCATCGTGGAGGAGATCATCCCGGAGCCGGTGGGCGGCGCACAGCGCGCCCACGGGGTACTGTTCGGCAATCTGGACGAGGCACTGCAGCGTCAGCTGCGCAGCCTTGCCCGCATGAACGGCCGTCAGCTGGCCGAGCAGCGCTACCAGAAATTCCGTCAGATCGGAGAAATGAGGAAAGCATGAAGGGTTTGCGTCTGATCGCCACCGGCGGGGCTTTGCCCGGCCGCACGGTCACCAACGAAGAGCTGAGCCGCACCGTGGATACCAGCGACGAGTGGATCACCACCCGCACCGGCATCCGCACCCGGCACTACTGCACCGAGGGCGAAAACGCCGCTACACTGGCCATTGCTGCCGCAAAGCAGGCGCTGCAGCGCAGCGGCCTTGCCCCGGCAGACATTGCCTGCTGCGTCTGTGCCACCCTTTCCGCACCGGACGCCACCCCAAGCGTGGCCTGTCAGGTGCAGGCGGCGCTGGCACTGCCGGAAAACCGCCCTGCACTGGACGTGAACGCCGCCTGTTCCGGCTTTTTGTACGGCACGGCGGTGGCGCGCGGCCTGCTGGCTACGCTGGGCGGGCAGTACGCGCTGGTCATCGGTACAGAGGCGCTCTCCCGCCTGATGGACCCCGCCGACCGCTCCACCTGTGTGCTGTTCGGCGATGGTGCCGGTGCGGCAGTGTTTGAACTGACCGACACCTCCGCGCCCTTTGCCATCACGCTGGGTGCCCGGGGCGATGCCGCCATCCATGCCGGCGGCCCCAGCCGCGCAGGCTCGGCACCCATCAGCATGGACGGCAGGGCAGTGTTCCGCTTTGCGGTGGATGCCCTGCCCAAATGCCTGCACACCGTGCTGGACGAGACCGGCCTTACGCTGGACAATCTGGACTGGGTGGTCTGCCATCAGGCCAACAGCCGCATCATCGACCACTGCGTCAAGGCGCTGCACGCCGACGGTGCAAAGTTCTACAAAAACATGGACCGCCACGGCAACACCAGTGCTGCCAGCATCCCGGTGGCGCTGAACGAGCTGGCTGAAAGCGGCCAGCTGCACCCCGGACAGACCCTTGCCTGCATCGGCTTCGGCGGCGGCCTGACATGGGGCGGCATGATCGTGGAATATAAAGGATAAAGACCATGAAACTTTTAAACGAGATCCTGGGGACGAAATACCCCATCATTCAGGGCGGCATGGCCAACATTGCCACCGGCGAGTTCGCCGCCGCCTGCTCCAACGCCGGTGCACTGGGCATCATCGGTGCGGGCGGCATGAATGCCGATACCCTGCGCCAGAACATCCGCCGCTGCCGGGAGCTGACCGACAAGCCCTTTGGTGTAAACATCATGCTCATGCACCCGCAGGCAGATGAGTTTGCCCAGATCGTGGTGGAGGAAAAAGTCGCCGTGGTCACCACCGGCGCAGGCAACCCGGGAAAATACGTTTCCATGTGGAAAGCTGCCGGTATCAAGGTGATTCCGGTGGTGGCTGCTGCCGTGCTGGCACGGCATTTGGAGCCGCTGGGCATTGACGCCGTCATTGCCGAGGGCACCGAGAGCGGCGGCCATGTGGGCGAGATGACCACCATGGCGCTGGTGCCGCAGGTAGTGGATGCGGTCAGCGTGCCGGTCATCGCCGCAGGCGGCATTGCCGATGGCCGTCAGCTGGCGGCTGCGCTGGCGCTGGGCGCCTGTGGTGTGCAGGTGGGTACCTGCCTGTTGGCAAGCGAGGAGTGCCCCATCCACCCTAACTACAAGGCCGCGCTGCTCAAGGCCGGGGATAGTGACACCATCGTCACCGGGCGCACTGTGGGCGCCCCGGTGCGTGTGCTGAAAAACCGCATGAGCCGGGAGTATGTCCGTCAGGAAAAGGCGGGCGCGGACAAGATGGAACTGGAAAAATACACGCTGGGCAGCCTGCGCCGCGCCGTCTTTGAGGGTGACACGGTAAGCGGCAGCCTGATGGCCGGTCAGGTGGCCGGAATGCTGCACGAGGTACGCCCCGTGGCGGACATCCTTGCCGACCTGTGGCAGGGCGGGAGGCAGCGCATCGCCGCGCTGAACGCGGAATGCTGACCCTTGGCGGCAAGTCCCTGCAACTACCCATTTTGCAGGGCGGCATGGGCGTGGGCGTTTCGCTGGGCGGGCTGGCCGGTGCGGTAGCAGCCTGCGGCGGCATGGGGTGCATCTCCACCGCCGATGCAGGCTACCGCGAGCCGGATTTTGCCCGTGACCCGGCGGCTGCCAATCACCGCGCCCTGACCGCAGAAATTCAAAAGGCCAAGGCCATTGCCGAAGGCATGGGTCTGGTGGCCATCAACGCCATGGTAGCTACCCGGGACTATGCCGACGCCATCCGCACCGCCGTGGCGGCGGGGGTGGATGCCGTGGTCTCCGGTGCGGGTCTGCCGCTGGAACTGCCGGGCATCGTGGGGAATATCACCAACTTCGGCGCTTTCGTCGATATAGGTATCAAGGAAAACGGCCTGATACACCTCTCCCAGCTTGCGCAGAAGTATGTATCAAACCCTAATGAGATTGTATCCATCCATCAGCAGGTACGCGTAAAGGTGCTCAGTGTAGATACCGAACGGAAACGCATACAACTGACGATGATTGGAGTTAGCGGTTAGCGATTAGGGGTTAGTGATTAGGGATTAGTGCCTTGCGGTGTGAGTGCGCAGCCTGCTAATCACTAATCGCTAATCACTAATCACTAACCCCTAATCCCTATATATCAGCTTGTCCTTGTCATTGCCGAAAAGGTTATCGCCCAAAGTTGTAATCTTATCGCCGGTGGCAAGGACATGACGAAGATTGTCGCATCCCATGAATGCACTGTACTCTATGGCAGTTACGCCGGAAGGAAGCTCCAACGTGCCGCACAACCGTCCGCATCCGCTGAACGCACGCTGGCCGATGCTCTTCAAGCCATGGGGCAGTTTGATATTGAGCAGGTATTTCTTTTGGGTAAACGTGTATTCGGGGATAGTTGTAGCATTGCACTTGGACAAATCCACGCTCACCAGATTGGGCATGTAGTTGCGTATCAACGTAAAGTCCGCCTCGTCCATCTTACCTTCTACCGTAAGGAAGTTCACATCTTTGGGCTGTATGCCCGCACGAAGCAGTTCGCTGGCAAGGCTGCCCATGGTGGCTATCTGCACCAAAGCTCCTACCGGTTCGCCCTCTATGAAAGCGAATGTCTCCCACCGCTTGCCGCGACGATAGGAATCGCTGCTGCCCAGAGGGACGAATATCGCCGTTACACTGTCCGCCAGGGCTTCGGGCAACAGGTTGGGGGGAGTTTTCTTGCGTATGCGGCAAATCTTCAGATTGGTGCATCCCTGTCTCTTATACACATCTGACGCTGCCGACGAATAGCCTTGTGTAGAT
>ENA-OYXR01000134-OYXR01000134.1-human-gut-metagenome-genome-assembly--contig:-NODE-134-length-37357-cov-7.763900_pt1 | contig 37357 bp, 26 predicted proteins | sample MGYA00243241_ERZ653431 | MGnify/ENA primary metagenome ERZ653431 (study PRJEB26926, sample SAMN06165182) | human gut metagenome | biome: ENVO:00009003; feature: ENVO:2100002; material: ENVO:00002003... | reverse complement strand
TACGAGATGTCTTAGGGTCTCGTGGGCTCGGAGATGTGTATAAGAGACAGGACTTCATATACTCGTCGTAAACGGCAATTACCTTGTCCATTGATGTCTTTGATGGTGCTCCAACTGTACACCTTGTGCTGACACAGGTCTCCATTGAAATGGCATCAAATACATCCTTCTCAAATACCGGAGAGATAGCCTTGAGCTCGTCGATGCTCATATCGTCGATTGCAATGCCCTTGTCGATGCAGTAAAGCACTATTCTTCCTACAATACCATGTGCATCCCTAAACGGTACACCCTTTTTAACGAGATAATCAGCTGCATCTGTGGCATTTGTAAAGCCATTGTTTGCACTCTTTCTCATCACGTCCTTGTTAAACTTCATTGTATCAATCATTCCTGTAAAAAGTGCGATACATCCTTTTGCAGTGTCGAATGCATCAAATGCCAGCTCCTTATCCTCCTGCATATCCTTGTTGTACGCAAGCGGAATACCCTTCATGGTGGTGAGAAGCGACATGAGCGCACCGTATACACGGCCTGTCTTTCCTCTGACAAGCTCTGCTATATCAGGATTTTTCTTCTGTGGCATGATTGAGCTTCCTGTGCTGTACGCATCGTCAATCTCAACAAACTGGTACTCGTTTGAATTCCATATGATAATTTCCTCAGAAAAACGTGACAGATGCATCATGATAGTTGAAAGAGCCGATAAAAACTCAATCAGATAATCTCTGTCTGACACACCATCCATACTGTTAAGTGTCGGTCCGTAAAAATCCAGAAGCTGTGCTGTATAGTTCCTATCAAGCGGATATGTAGTGCCTGCGAGTGCTCCTGAGCCAAGCGGACAATAGTTCATTCTCTTATATATATCGCACAGTCTTGATCTGTCCCTCTTAAACATCTCAAAATATGCGCCCATATGGTGAGCCAGAGTGATTGGCTGGGCCTTCTGCAGATGTGTAAAGCCCGGCATGATAGTCTGTGTGTTTTCTTTCATAATCTTAAGGATAACAGCTAAAAGCTCCTTAAGCTCATTATCAGTCTCCTTCACCGTCTTTCTGGTGAAAAGACGCATGTCAAGAGCTACCTGGTCGTTTCTGCTTCGGCCTGTGTGAAGCTTCTTTCCTGTGTCACCAAGCCTGTCTATGAGTGTAGCCTCAACGAAGCTGTGGATATCCTCATACTTTGAGCTGATTTCAAGCTCCCCTGACTCTACCTCCTTAAGTATCTGCTTTAGGCAAGCCACTATATCATTGCTCTCTGCCTGTGAGATGATGCCCTGCTTTCCAAGCATCGTGACATGGGCGATGCTGCCCTCTATATCCTCTTTATAAAACTTCTGATCAAATGAAATGGACGCATTGAAATTGTAAACGAGCTGATCTGTCTCCTTTGTGAAACGTCCTCCCCATAACTGTGCCATGAGATTCCTCCTTGATTATTAAATGATGATTTATTTTCATGTATCACAATGTGTTATATAAAAATAAGATGTGATACCGCCGTCTGCTCTAAACAGCCGCTTTACTGTGCTAAATTATATAATAATTTTTGCTGTCACGCAACCACATTTTCACCCACGTGCTGCAATCTCTCTGTCACGCTGTTCCTTGGAAAATACACAGCCGCAGTAGTACTGCCTGTACATATCATACTGCTTTGATATTTCCGTGGACTTTTTATAACCCTCTTTCTTCTTAAAATCAGAGAAAAGATATCGCACTCCATATTGGCTCTCTAAGTCTTTTCCTATCTCATTGAGCTTTTCGGCATTCTTCAACGGGCTGATGGAAAGTGTCGTAGTAAAAAAATCAAAGCCTTGCTCCCTTGCATACTGTGCACTCTCCTCAAGACGCAGCCTGTAACACTTAAAGCACCTCTCCCCGCCCTCAGGCACAGCCTCCATGCCGCGTGCCATATCGTAAAAGCGCCTGGTGTCGTACACACCCTCCACAAAGTGAACCGGATTTTTCACCGGAAACTCATCTATAAAGCGCTTCTGCTCCTGTGCTCTCATGTGATATTCCTCTGGCGGATAAATGTTTGGATTGTAATAAAATACCGTCACCTTGAAATACTCCGAGAGCGTCTGTATGCAATACGTGCTACACGGCCCACAGCAGCTATGGAGCAAAAGACGTGGAGTGCAGTTATTGTCCATGCAATTTTCTTTTATTAAATCTTCCATTAATTTTTGATAATTTATTTTATTTGCCATATTATATTATTTCTTTCTCAAAATTCAAATTTTTTTGACATATCTCAAAATATTATTTCAGGTAACTATTCTGCATATTTACTATTCTGATTAATTACTATTTCTGATATAAGCTGCATAATACGAACAAGGGCCGGAAGTCTCCTCCCGGCCCGGCTCATACTAATCCTCTTCTTCATATCCGAACATTAGTCTAAAAATCTTTTTTCCTGTTTCAGTCTTGAATATGCGCTTGTATGCCTTGTCGATTGCACGGTTTCCCGCATCATCCTCATACAGATTTACGAGGAAATCAGCCTCAACGAGTATCTGATAATCAAGACCATCTATATTGTCATATGTGTGATGGTGACCTATGAGAAAACAAATTCTTTCAACTATGTAATTCTCAAAGCCAAGCTGTGAGAGCATCTTCTGGGCGATTATCGGTCCCTCCTGCTCCTGAAGCTTTCCATCGCACCTGCCATACTTCTCCTCCGCCACACGTATGCCGATATCGTGTGTGTAAGCCGCAGCCTCAAGTATAAAGAGCGAGGCATCATCAAGCTCCTCTCCTATACCGATAAGCCTTGCATAGCTGTGCACCTTGGTAAAATGCTGGATTCTCTTTGGATCGCCATCATAGTAGGCAATCATATCCATAAACAAGTCGTCTAACTGTTGTTTACTATAACTGTCACTATCCATTTAATATATTTTTCTCCTGATAATATGTTAATTAGTCGCATTGCCGACTTTGCACCGACAATGATAACATACTACAAAGCGATCATTTTTTCAATATTTTTACACAAATATTTCTTATTTTTTTAAATCACTATGTTGTTTGTCACGCTGTTATGTGGGAACAGTAACATCACTACTTTGCATCACGGAAAAATCCCCTGAATGCGAATTCAGACAAAGGCTTCTTGTAAAGAAGCTCTCCTATCAATATCTCAAACGCCCCACCTGCCAAAATAGCAATATAGCCTAGCAATGCCACCACCGGGAGTCCAAGCTTAAAAACAGCATTAGAAACCGGCACAAACGCTGCTCCTGAAAACACAGTAAAAACGCCCATAAACAAAACCATGAATACGATAAAGCCAAGTACATAATACTTATAGCATATGCTTGTGTACAGATATACTACAAACAGTACAACATCAATCGTAAAAAGTGTGTAGATAAGCTGCGTCTTATCTGCCACTCCATACTGTATCAGAATGACTCTTTCTACCACCAGAAATGTAAAAATAACAAGATTGATTACCGTGCTTGACATCACCGGAATGTATATCTGCAGCTTCTTTTTCAGTGATGTGGACTGGATAAGCTCTGACACATCCATCGACATGATGAGCTGGAATGTGAACATACCACTCATCATAAAGTATACACCGCCTATGATTGTAGTTCCTTTGCTCATTATATCGGATGCAATTCCGAATACTGCAAAGAATACAAGCATGATCACATTCAGCTTCAGTTTATAGCCATATCTCAATAATTTAAATCCTAATTTAATATCTTTCAGCATAATATTTCTCCTTTTCAAATATACTTTCCAATTTAAAATGCCTCTACACATCAACATATGATCTGCGGATACGCACCATCATATGATAATATGTCGCTGCTATCGCTCCTACAAGCACCACTGCTAACACAGGTGCGATAAACCACATTCTCCCGCCATAGATCAAAACAGCTATACTACCTGCAATTGCCGGGAAGATAACTATAAGCGCCAGCAGATAAATATACATTCCCATATCCATGTATCTGAATATATTTAACGAGCCAACCGACACAATTGAAGATATCATAATAATGTCAAATATCGACCAAATATTAACTCCAAATTTAATAAATGGCATTGAAGCAATGAGTATTGTAATTCCAATACGAATCGGTCTCACAAGTATATCCACAAGAACTGCATTCTGAAAGTATCTTACTCCGTTAAAACCTGTCTTTAAAAAATGCATGCCAAATGCATTCTTCTTGCACATACAGCCGAAGCAGAAATAGTCCTGCACCACCTCGCACATCATATAAAAATCATAAACAATTACTATAACTCCTATCCATGCCCAGACTGTTTTTGAACAGGAAATTAGCATTGATGTAAAAATTGCTAAAAGCGGAATCAATATATTTGTTATAAGACGATACTTGAGATTAGTCATAACACGGTAATCCCTGATGTATGTTAGAACTTCATTCTTTGCTTTGTTATCTTTTTTATTAATTGTTCTTTCAGTATCATGTTCCTGTGAAAACATTTTTTCATTCATACTTCCTGACTTATTTTCCATAACACCTTACCTCGCACTAGCGCATCACAATTTTTGTGTTATTTTTCATGACCACAACGCTTATCTGGTAAAGTGTCGGAATCTCCTTTGTCACATTAAGTCCTGCGAGCTTATCTATATTTTCCGCCAAGCATATGCCCTCGAAGCCATACGGGTTTTTGGTCATTGAATAAAGCACCTTACCGTCTTCATACCATCCGAAAATGAGCTGTTGGCTTTCTTCATATCAATGCTGCCATGTGAAAATATTGCAAGCTCCTCACAATATCTGTGAAAATCATCTGCTGAAAAATCATCAAACATCAGCTTGCTGATTTCCTCAATATCCTTAACTGTCCACTGTGGCAGATAATATTTGCCCGGTCCTGTGTAGCCTATGCGGTTTTTAATATCTCCCGAGTTTTCCTTCTGTTTATCAGAATACTGTCCGAAATAAGTGATTTCACCTTTATAGTCAAGCCTGATTCCTGCTAATATATTTAAAAGTGTTGTCTTTCCTGCTCCATTTTCTCCGATTAAGGCTGTGGCAAAGCCCTGTGGTATTGCGAAATTCTCCACATCCAGTGTAAAATTTTTAAGTTTCTTTGTGATTTTTGCTGCCTCAATTGCATTCTTTGTTGTCATTTTCATTCCTCCTGACTCGTTTTCATATCATTATTTAAATATGAACTAATTCTTACTTAAATTTTTCATTGTTTATAGCTATCCATAATCATAACCAATCCACTCCTGTCATTCTACATCAAGCAACGCCTCAAGCATTCCCTTAAGCTCGTCGTTCGAGATTCCGGCCACCTCAGCTGCGGCTATCGCGTCTGTCAGCGACTCCTCCACCTTGCGCAGGTGCTGTTCCTTTATCATCTCACTGTCCTGTGCATTGACATAAAAGCCCTTGCCCTGCGCCGCTGTGATAAGCCCCTCATCTGCAAGCTGCTCATAAGCCTTCATCGTGGTTATCACACTGATTTTCAGGTCCTTTGCCAGCCCTCTTATAGACGGAAGGAACTCCCCCTGCTCATACCTGCCGGCCAAAATATCTGTCTTGAAGCTGTCCGCTATCTGCTGATAGATGGGCACTCCTGAATTTTGCATCAGCTTCATATGCTACCTCCGTACTGTATTTATTAACTGTTTATGTGTTATATATACACTATATACATTTTAATGTCAATACCTTTCTATAATTATCTCTCTAAAGATTTCACCTCAAAATTTTGATTTGACATACACTCTTATATCTGATAATATAATATAGCTTGCCGATATGGCTCAGTAGGTAGAGCGACGCACTCGTAATGCGTAGGCCACCGGTTCGATCCCGGTTATCGGCTTCATACATAAAAAACACCTCATTCAAAACTGAATGAGGTGTTTTTTTATTACAAAAAATCCCCTTGACATTTATAAAAAATATATTAAAATTATCTCGTTGGTTTATTTTTAGTAAACAAAAAATCTATTATTAAACCTACAGCAACTATAACATAAAATGTAATTAGAAAAGGAAGTAAACATGGATATCGGACATCGTATGAAGGAGCTTCGTATCCAGTACGGACTTACCCAGCAGGAGCTTGCTGACAGGGCTGAGCTGACGAAAGGATTTATCTCCCAGCTTGAACGAAATCAGAATTCACCGTCAGTCGGCACCCTGCTTGATATCATCCAGTGCCTGGGTATGACACCGGCGGAGTTTTTTACAGATTCGGAACCTGAGCAGATTGTATACAAGGCAAACGACTATTTTGAGAAAATTGACGAGGAAAAAAACAGCAAGGTGGAATGGATCATTCCAAACGCACAGACCCGCTCCATGGAGCCTGTCAGGCTCACTCTTCATCCGGGCGGCAGCTCTGAAATATATCTGCCTCAGGAGTGTGAGGAGTTTGGATATGTGATAAAGGGCACAGTGAAGCTTTGCTATGGTGGCAAGGTGCACACCGTAAAGGCCGGTGAGTCCTTTTATTTTAAAGCCGGTAAGAAGCATTTTATTGAAAATAAGTCTTCAAAGGATGCCATGCTCATATGGGTCAGCAATCCTCCAAGCTTCTGACGCTTCACCTGCAGAAGCTCTTTTATAGGGCTGTAATTACTGCCGGCCGCATTTTTAGTGTGTACAGCAGCAAATTATAAACATACAGGTCCTACCAGTACTATAATTACATGAGAAAGGTTTACACCATGGGAAAGAAATTAATTGATTTTATCGATATCACAAAGTCATACAACGGCAATGTTGTACTCGACGATTTAAATCTATACATCAGGGAGAATGAGTTTCTGACGCTGCTTGGACCATCAGGCTGCGGAAAGACCACCACACTTCGCATGCTCGGTGGCTTTGAAACACCGGACAAGGGAAAAATCATGTTTGATTCAAAGGACATCACAAATGTGCCTGCAAACGAGAGAAATCTGAACACTGTTTTCCAGAAATACTCTCTTTTCCCTCATATGACAATAGCTGAAAACATCGCGTTTGGTCTTAAAATAAAGAAAAAAAGCAAGGCTTACATTGATGACAAAATAAAGTATGCATTAAAGCTCGTCAATCTCGACGGCTTTGAAAACCGCTCTGTGGATTCTCTTAGCGGAGGCCAGCAGCAGCGTATCGCTATTGCAAGAGCTATTGTAAACGAGCCTAAGGTACTGCTGTTAGACGAGCCGCTTGGCGCTCTCGACTTAAAGCTGCGCCAGAGCATGCAGTATGAGCTTATCCGCTTCAAAAATGAGCTCGGTATCACCTTCGTCTACGTCACACACGACCAGGAGGAGGCGCTTACAATGTCTGACACCATCGTAGTCATGAATCAGGGCTATATCCAGCAGATTGGCACACCGGAGGACATTTACAATGAGCCTGAAAATGCCTTTGTCGCTGACTTTATCGGGCACAGCAATATCATCGACGGTGTTATGATAAAGGATAAGCTTGTCGAGATACTCGGTGTAAAGATGCCTTGTGTGGACGAGGGCTTTGGTGAGAACACGCCTGTCGATATAGTCATCCGCCCGGAGGATGTGGAGCTGGTGCCTGCGGAGGACGGCTACATGCAGGGCGATGTCGTGTCAAATATCTTCAAGGGAGTGCACTATGAACTTGAGGTAAAGGCAAACGGCTACGACTGGATGGTGCACACCACCAAATATGTAGAGGTCGGCAGTCATGTGGGTATCAGGGTGATTCCATTTAATATCCAGGTAATGCACAAGCCTGAGTCCTCAGATGAAAAGGCGGTGGAGATAGATGTCTAAAATAAAGAAACAGCTGCTCGCAGGGCCGTACCTCATATGGATTATCGGATTTATCATACTTCCGCTTTTCATGATTGTTTACTATGCATTTAAAGGCTCTGACGGAGGCTTCACATTTGAATATGTGGCTGCAATAGCACAGCACACCAATATCAAGGCACTGCTTTTATCCCTACGGCTTGGAATCATATGCACCATAATATGCCTGGTGCTGTCCTATCCGCTTGCGATGATTTTAAACGGCTTAAAGATTAAAAACCAAAGCTTTGTGGTATTTGTTTTCATGCTTCCTATGTGGATGAACTTTATGCTTCGAATACTCGCATGGAAGCAGCTTTTGTCCAAAAACGGTGTCATCAACTCGATACTCACCACTCTCGGACTGCCGGGCTTCAACATCATGAATACCTCCGGAGCAGTCGTGCTTGGCATGGTCTATGACTTTCTGCCATTCATGCTGCTGCCTATATACAACTCCATGACCAGAATCAAAAACGACTGGATTGAGGCGGCTCTTGACCTCGGTGCAAACAAAGTCACAATACTTTTCAAGATTATACTGCCACTTACAGTTTCCGGTGTCATAAGCGGAATCGTAATGGTTTTCGTGCCATCACTCACATCCTTTGCCATCTCACAGATACTCGGTGGCGGCAAGGTCCTGCTCATCGGAAATATCATAGAACAGGATTTCGTCCATGGCTCGCAGTGGGGCGCAGGAAGCGGTCTCTCACTCGTGCTCATGGTATTCGTATTAATCAGCATGGCACTCGTCAATCTGTTTGATAAGGAAGGAGACCAGAGCGCATTATGGTAAAAAAAATAGCATTCAGGGTATATATGGGACTGATTTTTTTGTTTCTGTATCTACCTATCGTTGTATTAATAGTACTCTCCTTCAACAACTCCAAATCCAAGGTTAAATGGGGAGGCTTCACGCTCGACTGGTACATAAAGTGCTTTCAGAGTGAGCGGATTATGTCGGCATTTTCTACAACACTGCAGATTACGCTGCTTGCAGCTGTGATTTCTACAATAATAGGAACTCTCGCAGCCATGGGTATAAGCGCCATGAAGAAACGTAACCAGACAATCTATCTGGGCGCTACAAACATCCCGATGCTCAATGCAGATATCGTGACCGGTATCTCAATGATGCTTTTGTTTGTAAAATTCATGAATCTGGGCTTTGTGACAGTGCTTATCGCACACATCACGTTCAATATCCCTTATGTGATACTCAATGTGCTTCCAAAGCTCAAGCAGACCAACAAATACACCTATGAGGCCGCACTTGACCTGGGCGCATCACCTCTATATGCATTTTTCAAGGTCACCTGGCCTGAAATAAGCCCCGGAGTGTTCTCCGGCTTTATGATGGCGGTCACAATGTCACTCGATGACTTCTCCATCACCTACTTTACGAAGGGTGCCGGAGTAAACACACTCTCAACCATGCTCTACACAGAGCTGAAAAAGGGTGTAAAGCCGGAGCTGTATGCTCTGTCAACCATACTTTTCTTCACAGTGCTGCTGCTTTTGGTTGTGGTAAACATCAACTCAAACCAGATACCTGTCAGCGCCTCAAAGAAGCCTGCAAGAGCTAAAAAGCTGCGCATCGTAAAGCGTAGTGTGAGCATCGCAATTGTTGCAGTACTCGTAATCGGCTGCTTTTCGGTATTTACCATAAGCGCCGGAAGCACGAACAATGACAATGCCATAACAGTGCTAAACTACGGTAAATACATCGATGAATCAGTAATCGACAGCTTCGAGCAGGAAACCGGAATCACCATTAAATACGAGGAATACGAGGAGCCTGAGGAAATGTACACAAAGTACAAGTCCGGTGCCATCGATTACGATGTCATCTGCACCTCTGACTACATCATAGAGAAGCTCATAAGTGAGGGTGAGGTCAACAAGATAGACTACAGCTCAATGCCAAACTATCAAAATGTAAATCAGGATATAATCGACATGTCCGCATCCTTTGACCCGACACATGAGTATACTGTGCCTTATTTCTACGGCACACTCGGCATACTATACAATAAAAAGCTGGCTGATGCATCAGACCTAAATACCTGGGACTGCCTGTGGAACGGCAAATACAAGGACAACATGATTATGATTAATTCTGTCCGTGATGCCTTTACTCCCGCCCTTCGCACACTTGGCTACTCGATAAACGAGACAGACACAACAAAGCTCGATGAAGCATTTGATATACTGAACAAACAAAGCAGTGATGTGCTCGCCTACTACGTGGATGAAACCTGTGATGAGATGGTTGCTGAAAATGCAGCAATCGCAGTGTGCTACTCCGGTGAGGCAGCTGCCGCCATGGCTGAAAATGACAACCTGGACTATATCGTGCCAAAGGAGGGCTCAAACCTCTGGATTGACTCATGGTTTATTCCAAAGACATGCAAGAATAAAGAGGGCGCACAGGAATTTTTGAATTATATCTGCAGTGATGAGCCGGCACAACTCAACTTTGAATATGTATACTATGCATCACCTATCCAGTCTGTCATCGACAACCAGGATGCAGAAACGAAGGAAAATGAGGCGATTAATCCGCCTTCCGATATGCTCAAAAACTGTGAAGTATACAGAGCTTTAAATGATGATGACGCAACTCTTTACAACACACTGTGGCAGAGGCTTAAATCGGATTAAAAATGAATTGCGCAGCTATATTTTGTATGATGTCACAAAAATGAAGTCTAAAAATTGTACAAAAATACATATTGCAAACTTCAACAAACAATGATAGAGTAAAACCCACGAAGCGCCCTGCTTCGTGGGTTTTACTTTTCCACGAGATCCGATATTTTTATGCTCCGCAAGGAGATTCATGAAATACACGGAGTTTTTACATACTATAGAAACAGAAATAACCGCAAGACTTGACAATAATTTCAAGCTTACCATCCATCCTGTCAAAAAGAACAACGGGATGATCTACGACGGATTGGTGATTATCAATCCCAAATTCAATATAGCACCGACTATTTATCTCAATCCTTACTACCATTGGTATCTTGATGGTGTATCCATTGATTCTATTCTCGATGCAATTTTATCCACCTACAATGATTTCAAGCCAACTGAAGATTTTGACATAAGCTTCTGTGATGATTTTTCCAAGGTAAAGGAGAAAATAATTTTCCAGCTCATAAGCTACGACAAAAACCAAAAGCAGCTAAAGGACGTGCCCTATATCAAATATCTGGATTTTGCCATCATATTTGAAGTATATGTAGGAGCCGAGCTGCCTGAATTTGGCACCATTACGGTCACAGATGCGCTTCTGTCACGCTGGGGCATAGATACAGAAACACTAATCCGCGCCTCAATGCAAAATACCCCAAAGATACTTCCATGCTCAATAATCAACATGGCAGAGTTTCTTGCCAAAAAATGTCCGGGCTATGCTAATCAGATGCGCGCAGTCTGTGATTTTGACAGCCTGCCTATGTATATCCTTACAAACAGCAGGCAGACAAACGGGGCATCCGCCATACTCTACCCGGGTGTGCTAAGCTCGCTGGCAAAAAAGCTCGGCGGCAATATGCTGCTCATACCAAGCAGTATCCATGAGTTTCTGGTAATGCCGCTGGATAGCGATATAGATGTCTGCAACCTAAGCGAATTCATCTGTGAGGTAAACTCTACAGAGGTACGCGACGAGGAAGTACTTGGCGAGAGGTATTACATATACGATAGTAAAACAGACACTGTCTACTGATAATCATATAACCTGATAATCATATAACCCGATAACACAAAATACCGGATATCATATCATAGATATGTATCCGGTATTTTACTTTCTAAGAACATAGTTGGAAATTCAAGAAAGTTATTGGCCTGTTATTTGCAGAGCGATGTACTAGTTGCCAAGCAGCATGTCGTAAAGCTTCTCATACTCTTTCGCAGATGCCTTCCATGAGAAATCATGCCTCATGGCGCGCTGCATCATCTCCTGCCATCTGTCCTTATGGTTTTCAAACACATCAAGAGCATATTTGATGACATGCAGCATATCATGCGCATTATAATTAGCAAAGGAAAAGCCATCGCCCGTATTCTCGTACTCATTGTACGGCACTACAGTGTCCTTAAGACCACCTGTCTCCCTGACTATAGGCAGCGTACCATATCGCATAGACATGAGCTGGCTCAAGCCGCACGGCTCAAAAAGAGACGGCATGAGAAATGCGTCACAGCCTGCATATATCTCATGTGCATTTTCCTCTGAGTAACCGATATATACTCCAAGCTTCTGCGGATACCTGCCATGGAAATAATTAAACATCTCCTCGTACTGCTGCTCTCCTGTGCCCTGCACTATAAACTGTACATTCATGGTGGAAAGCATCTCCTCCATCACATATGCCACCAGATCAAAGCCCTTCTGCTTTGTCAGACGCGAAACTATTCCAATCAGCATGACATCCTTATCCACAGCCAGACCATACTTCTCCTGCAGCTGACGCTTATTAACGACCTTTCCACTCAATTCCCTTACAGAAAAATGCTTATCCAGATATGTATCCTTCATAGGATTAAAGACATCATAATCTATACCGTTTACAATGCCTCTCAAATGCCTGCGCCGCTCAAGCATCAGGCCATCCAGGCCCTCTCCGCCCTCAGGTGTACAGATTTCATCTGCATATGTCGGACTGACAGTCGTAATCTCATCTGCATATACTATGCCGCCCTTTAAATAATTAGCCTCACCATAGAACTCCAGCTCCCCTGAATTAAAAATATGCTCCGGAAGTCCTGTAACATCAGCCACCTCTTTAATCTTCCATCGCCCTTGAAACTTCATATTGTGAATGGTAAAGACTGTCTTGATACCGGCATAGAAATTGTCTGAGCCGTATACTGTCTTTAGAAAAACCGGCAAGAGTCCTGTCTGCCAGTCATTACAATGTATCACATCCGGGGCAAAATCTATAACCGGCAAAGCCTCAAGCACCGCCTTTGAAAAGAAAGCAAACTTCTCCACATCCTCGTATATATTGTTGTATGGCTTATCTCCTGCAAAGTAAAACTCATTGTCGACAAAATAATATGTCACACCATCATACTGCGATGTAAAAATCCCCACATACTGCCTGCGCCAGTTGAGATTGACATAAAAATGACAGACGAACTTAAGCTGTGGCAGTAATTTATCATCCATACATTTGTACTTCGGAAGTATAACTCTCACGTCATATCTGTCCTTGTCAAAATATTTCGGTAAAGATCCCACTACGTCAGCTAGTCCACCTGTCTTCATATAAGGTATTGCCTCTGATGCGGCCATTAATATTTTCATTTTGTCCATGCTGAAACCTCCCCCAGATTACAGTTATTTAAACAACGATTAATCTGATAAAAAATATAGTATACATCCTGAAACCAATAGAATGTATACTATATTATATCACGCGGGAGTACATTTTGCCTAGTAAATTTATCAAAACGTGGTTTTATTTGTCTATAATGACGATTTTTACATCCCTAGACGTATTTTGTCTGTAATCAGGGCAATAAACTCCGAATTGGTAGGCTTGCCCTTACCATAGTTTACAGTGTATCCAAACATGGAGTCTATCGTATCCATCCTGCCTCTGCTCCATGCCACCTCGATAGCATGCCTTATGGCTCTCTCCACCCTGCTTGAGGTAGTCTTGTACTTCTTTGCAATAGTGGGATACAAAAGCTTTGTGATAGAGCTAAGCATTTCCATATCCTCAACGCACATCACTATCGCAGTCCTAAGATACTGATATCCCTTTATATGAGCCGGAACACCTATCTCATGAATGATATCCGTCACCTGTGTCTCAAGGGATTTTTTCTCCATATATGTATCATCAAGTGGCTCAGTGTCACCGGATGCTCTCTTTACATACACAAGTACCACATCAGAACCGGCATTACCGTTTATCATGTTGTATGCTTCATCACTACTTCTTGCTGTTCCTAAAAACTCCATGCCCTTTAATAAACTCTGCATGTTTTTCTTTTCGTCTGCTACTGCAACATTTAAAGTGCTCATCAAACTCTCCTATGCCGCCAATTACTGTCATGTCAAAACAAATTGTATGCTTTTATGATAACACATTTTGTCGAATTTTGTCGAGAGCGTATTTTTTTTTAATTTTATGTAACCATTCAGCCCACGCATATTCGCAAAACTGCACGATACCCGTGCTTTCTCTATTCTTCAAACTGAGAGTTATACAGCTCTGCGTAAAATCCGTTCTTTGCAAGAAGCTCATCGTGTGTACCCTGCTCGATAATGTCTCCGTCCTTCATGACAAGAATCATATCGGCATTCTTGATAGTAGACAGCCTGTGGGCGATGACAAAGCTTGTTCTGCCCTTCATCAGATTGTCGAGTGCCTTCTGGATACGGATTTCTGTACGTGTATCGACAGAGGATGTGGCCTCATCAAGGATAAGGATTGGATTGTCTGCAAGAATGGCTCTTGCTATTGTCAAAAGCTGCTTTTGTCCCTGTGACACATTGGATGCATCCTCGTTGAGCTCCATATCGTAGCCACCCGGCAATGTCTGGATAAAGTGATGCGCATGTGCTGCCTTTGCTGCCGCGATGACCTCCTCATCTGTGGCATCCAGACGGCCGTAGCGGATATTTTCCATAATGGTGCCCTTAAAGAGCCATGTGTCCTGCAATACCATGCCGAATGCATCTCGCAGATCGGCTCTGTTGTAATCCCTGATATCATGTCCGTCTACAAGAATGGCACCTGAGCTTACATCATAAAATCTCATAAGAAGCTTGACCATGGTAGTCTTTCCCGCTCCTGTCGGTCCAACGATAGCAACCTGCTGTCCCGGCTTTACCTTTGCAGAAAAATCATTGATGATGATCTGGTCAGGATTATAACCAAAGTGTACATGCGAAAACTCTACACTTCCCTCGATATGGTCTGGCTTTACAGGATTTTCCACTGTTATATCCTCTTCCTCCTCATCGAGGAACTCAAATACACGCTCAGATGCAGCCGCCATCGACTGAAGCTGGTTTGCCACCTGCGCTATCTGCTGGATTGGCTGTGTGAAATTCTTCACATACTGTATAAATGCCTGGATATCACCGATTGTGATGACATTCTTTATGGCAAGTATACCACCTGAGATGGCTACTCCCGCATATCCTAAGTTTCCTACAAACTGCATGATAGGCATCATAAGTCCTGAAAGGAACTGTGATTTCCATGCGGATTTGTAGAGCACATTGTTGGCCTCCTTAAAGGTCTTTACAGTCTCTGCCTCTTTATTATATGCCTTTATGACGAGGTGGCCTCCGTACACCTCCTCGACCTGTCCGTTTATGTGTCCCAGATACTCCTGCTGCTGTCTGAAGTATTTCTGTGAATGCTTTATGACAAACGAAATAAGTATCATCGAAACAGGCAGGATAACGAGTGAAATCAGCGTCATGAGCGGTGAAATAGACAGCATCATGACCAGTGTACCGACCAAAGTGGCAACAGATGTAATAATCTGTGTGATACTCTGGTTCAAGCTCTGTCCGAGTGTGTCCACATCGTTTGTGATACGCGAAAGTACCTCACCGTATGTCCTTGATTCGAAATACTTCATCGGCATACGGTTGATTTTGCTCGTGATGTCCTTACGCATCCTGTAGCAGGTCTTCTGCGTGATGCCTGTCATGATAAGCCCCTGGACAAACATAAAGATGGCACTCACCACATATAAAGCCAGCGTAAACAAAAGAACCTTTGCAATATAATCAAAATCTATGCCGCCTGTTCCTGCAATCTTGTTCATAAGTCCATCGGCAAGCGCAGTGGTGGCTTTACCCATGACCTTCGGTCCTGCAACGGAGAAGACAGTCGAAACTGCTGCAAATATCATAACTGCAATGATGGCAGCCCAGTATCTGCCGAGATACTTTATGAGTTTCTTTGTAGAGCCCTTGAAATCCCTGGCCTTTTCTGTGACCATTCCGGGGCCACGTCCCATTGGCCCTCTTGGCCTCTTAGGAGGCATCTTAAACTGTTCGTTATTATTCTCACTCATCTTACATGCCCTCCTTTTTGTTATCATCAATTCCAAGTTCCCTGGCTGAAAGCTGTGACTGTGCAATCTGCATATATACATCGCAATTCTTAAGAAGCTCCTCGTGGGTGCCTTTTCCTACGATTTTACCGTCATCGAGCACGAGAATCTGGTCAGCATGAATAATCGTGCTGATACGCTGTGCCACGATAATAACGGAAGCACTCTCTGTAACCTCTGCTAAGGCTGCACGCAGACGCGCGTCAGTCTTCATATCGAGTGCTGAAAAGCTGTCATCAAACACATAAATATGAGGGTCCTTTGCGATAGCTCTTGCTATGGCAAGCCTCTGCTTCTGACCACCTGACACGTTTGAGCCGCCCTGTGCGATTGAGCTTTCATACCTGTCATTCTTTGTCTCGATAAACTCAGAAGCCTGTGCGATATCCGCAGCCTTTTTTATCTGCTCATCACTCGCGTCTGCTTTACCAAAGCGCAGGTTTGAGGCGATGGTTCCCGAAAAAAGAATACCCTTCTGCGGAACAAAGCCTATTGACTCGCGAAGCTCGCTTAGTGTGTAGTCTCTGATATCGTGTCCATCAAGCTCTATTGAGCCTCCAGTCACGTCATAGAAACGCGGAATCAGGTTTACAAGTGTAGACTTTCCACAGCCGGTACTTCCGATGATAGCTGTGGTTTTGCCCGGCTCCGCCACAAAATCAATGTCTGAAAGCACATCCTCCTTTGCTCCCGGATATCTGAAATCCACATGGTTGAAACGGATAACACCTCTGTGATCAGCCTCAGTAACAGGCTCTTTTGGATCATTTACAGTGCTGTTTGTCTTTATAACCTCATCGATACGCTCTGCCGCAACACCAGCTCTCGGAAGCATGATGGACATGGCTGAAAGCATGAGGAATGACATAACAATCATCATGGCATATGTAATAAACGCAGTCATGGTACCTACCTGCATGGAGCCATTGTCTATTCTGCCTGCTGCAACCCACACGATACCAAGTGTGATGCAGTACATGATCATGGACATACCCGGCATCATAAAGGTCATGACACGGTTTGTAAACAGCTGTGTGCGTGTAAGCTCACGGTTAGCCTCATCAAACCTCTTTTCCTCCTCCTTCTCACGGCCGAAAGCCCTGATAACGGAAAGACCTGTAAGAATCTCACGAGAAACAAGGTTTACCTTGTCTACAAGACTCTGCATAATCTTGAACTTTGGCATCGCAATGCCAACCAGTGTGAAAATAAAAACCATGATGGCAGCAACCGCAATGGCAATCACCCACTCCATGCCGGATTTGGTCTGTGCCACCTTGATGATACCACCGATACCAACGATTGGCGCGTAAAGCACCATACGAAGCATCATAGTAGTAACCATCTGAATCTGCTGTATATCGTTCGTGCTTCTCGTAATCAGTGATGCCGTAGAGAATTTGTTAATCTCGGCATTTGAAAAACCTACAACCTTTGAAAAGGTCTTCTCCCTCAAATCCCTGCCGACAGCGGCACCGACCTTTGAAGCCGCAAAACCTACAACACATGCTGCTATAAGCATAATAGCTGCAAAGGCTGCCATCTTGGCGCCTGCCTTCCACAGATAAGCAACCTGATTGGCATCCACGTCGATTCCTGCATTCTCATCACACTTTGTCGCAAAAGTTACACCCATGGACTTTAAAGTAGCTGAACCCACCGCATCGATTTTTTCCTGCACCTTGCTTCTTATCTGCTTTATCATGTTATCATCGAGCGCTACTCCCTGCGGGATAGCCGATGCATCCACATCCATCTGCTCACCCGACTGAAAAGCCTGATATGCCATGACAAGAGGAACCAAAAGCTCCTCATCCAGCTTATCAAGTGTGTCCGAATCAGCTGTCAGCTTGTATTTTGCCACACCGTCATCAGATTTTGAAGCATCCTGCGCCTCGTAACAGTCCGTAAATTTTTCTTTCTCGTCAGACAGCATAAATGTCTGTGCCATCTGATAATCCTCCGATGTAATCTCCTTTGGCAGGACATGCTCAATGCCATGATCCTGGATACCCACATCAATGATGTCAGATGTGTACGCAGGCAAAGCCAGATCACAATAAGCCTGAGCAATGAGAAAAACAAAAATTAATATGATCCATCGCCAGTATGGAATCAGATTCTTGAAAATTTTACTCATAAATTTTTCCTTTCTTTCCGGTTAATTTATCCCCCATCCACGAATGCAAAAAATATCCGCAATCGTGCGCATACTATTTATTTTATCAATAAGCGCGGATAATTCAATAAAGAAAGTATAAAGAAACAGTAAAAAAACAGAGACTATATAAATTGTTTATATAAGTCTCTGTTTGATAAATTGTGCTTAATCGAAAAGTATGTGATAGCTAGGAGCCTTTGAAAACTAATCCAAATCTGCAAGACCTACACGCTGTATCTGGAAGGTCTTGTATGCCTTTGCTGTTGTAGTTTCTTTATCACCACCGCTCACCTGTGACTGGTAAATCTTACTATATCCTACGGCATAAATCTTTATAGAATTAGCTCCCTCCGGTAAAACACTCAATGGTACCTTTACCTTATATGTCTTGTTATTTTCAAAGAAGTCCCTTGGATCCTTATTTAATTGACTGTTTTCTTTACTGTTATTTATCTGTTCATTTTCTGTTCCATCATTATTCAGTGTATAGATATCCCAGTCCACCTTCTTTAAGTAAATCTTATCATTTCCGGTGCCAATCGTTTCATCATTTGGATTTTTTTGCGGATCCTCGATATAAAAATCCAAATAAACAACAGTTTTTTCATCAATCTGATTTCGCACAAGGTTTGAATCCTTTACCGTAAAATAAACATCCTGCGTACTGTCTGCACCATCTAGTCTGGCATCCGCTTTATTAGCTGCTTCTTCTTCAATGGCATCATCAATAGTTGCATATAATGTAGTTATGTCATTTGAATCAGTATCTGCATTCTCCTTAAGATAAATTGACGGCTCATGAACTGATGCACTATATGCAGCAATCATAGTGTTTATATAAAGTTTCAATTCATCATCATTATTTGAGAAATCGGAATGTCCTACACCTGAGTATGTTACATTTCCCATTGTGTAAATATAATAATTATTTCTTACATCCTTTGGAGACTGCTCATAAATTCCATGGTTTGACAAGGTATACCATACAACAATATCACTCTCACCATCACCATCAGCATCCTGATTCATATCCAGCTGGTAGTACTGCTTATGAGTGGTAGCTATATTTATTTCGTCAGCAATCTTAAAAGGATATGTGGTAATCTGTCCTGAATTAACCTTGACTGCCTTATTAGTCTTAGCTTCAAAATCATTACCATCTAGCCCTGAATACAGCCTGTACTCGCCATGATCGTTACCATTATCTTTCCACTGATACTGATTTAAATCTGCATAAGTAAATCCCTGATTCTGTCTGACAATAACTGAATTATCAGATTTTGGCTCATATGCAATATCAGTATTATTCTTTTTGGCAGTCTGTACAGCTTTATCAAAATCCTCATCAGTACTCTGTAATGTATTGCCCTTCTTTAAATACTCATTTGACAAGATTCCATACCTGTCCAGTCCGACAGTATCACGAATTATAGAGTTAAACTTATATCCCCAGACATTATTATATTTATTATCATTTTTATTATTACAAAATGACGTTGTATCATGAGCAAACAATACCGGTTTTCCTGACTGGATATATGCTTTTATTTTATCGAGATGATTATTTGTATTATCAATATCATAACAATCACCAAATCCAATTACAAGCATATCGTATGTCTGCAGCTTATCACATACCTCATCCATTTTAGGTACGTTGTCATAACGAACTGTTTCTATATCCAGGTCAAAATCCTTCACTTGACTAAGTAATTTATGAAACTTTGTATTGCTATCATTCTTCTGCGCCTGCATATCAAAATTTCCCCTAAAGCCCTCATTATGCTTCAAGGTTGAATTAATCTGAAGAATCTTGACTTTTGTAGGACTGCCTTTTGAATTTTTGGCATACACATATCCGGATTTCTGATCATATCTGTAGCTATTTGTAGCCTGACTTACACGAAGCTGCCAAGGCATAACTCCTACATAGCCATTCGGCAAATCATAGACCAGTTTATAATTATAATTGCCTGCATTCAGACTATACATATATTTACCATTATCACCCATTACCGGATTCACAATAGTGCCATCACAATATATTTTTATCTTATTTGCATCTATTCCTTCATTGGTTGTCGAAAACTTACCATCGGAATTCGAATCCAAGAACAGCTGTGCATTAAAACTCGCTTTGGAATCCGCACCGCCTGCATTGTTTATTGAAAATTCCAATGTGATCTGATTATTACTAATCTCAACATAATCTGTATCTTTTACTTTTTCCTGCTCCTTGAGTAATATTTCAGGTTTTTCAGTAGTCAGGTATGTAACAAGCACCGCTGTCTCATTTGACTTATTTTTTAAGTCTCCCTTGTTGTCCACTTTAAGAACATTATCTTTATCTTTTACATCACATAATAAGGTAAAAACATTTGAACAGTTATCAATGTAATCCTCATTAATTCCACTTTTATACTTGCTATCATTGCTGAAAAAGCCATCTGAAAAGACGACAGGAAAGCCCGCCTTTATATAATCCTCCAATTCTGAAACCTTCTGCTTAGTAATATCATTGCCTGAACCTCTGTATGTGTTTGGAGCAGTTAAATAATCAGCATTATTTCCATTTCCTCTTAATGTAAGCTGAGTATTAAGCGCCTCTCCATCATTTATATAATCAGTATCCAGCAATCCCGCATGACCATTCTTGAGCATATCATATCCCCAATAATTTACCACATCTTTCGGATTTATAACAACAATGTCACCAACATTTGAGTATTTAAGCCCATCCATTTTCCAATCATTATATACTGTATGACCATCTCTATAATTCAGATTATCGGCTACAAGTCCCATATATATCATATCATAATTATTGAGATCCTCTATTCTTCCAATAAATTCTGCACTCGTAACCCTTGTTATTGTAACCTTTTTTTTCTCCGGGCATCTTGATCCAAGCCAATTTTTTAGCTTATCATAATTTAAAGCGTCAGACTCATTTTTTACAGTTCCAGGCTCTATATCCAGTATGTTCAGACTATCTGTCGGATTTATAATGTCTCTTTTATCGGCATACGATATGATATAGCTTAAAACTATCGCCTTTGAAATCTCCTTGTCATAGTATGCATACTCGTCCTTTCCAAGAGTATCATTTTCTTTTTTCCTGCTTGTATTCTCTGAGTTGATATACTCTGCTATCTCGTCAAAATTTTCATTTTTAGCTGCTTCGACAAATTGAGTTTCATCTTCATTTGCAATAAATGCAGAAGCAAAATCATCTCTTAAAACAAATGGCACATCCGTACTAGGATTATAGTTTCGTGGAATAACATATTCGTTGCCAATTACAAAACCATATTTATGGGTTCCACTGTCAACCTTATAGTATTTTATGTCATTCCCCCAGTTAATAAAATTATCAGCAGAGTCCTTAGTAAAATTCAAGGAACTGAAATTGTTACAGCTTAAAAGACCTGCAAGCTTTTTAATGTTGCTGGAGTAATCTGCATTCGAATCAGGCCACACAATACCATTATCCACTATAACAGGCATCATTATACCACTCTGGTGTACACGCTGGACTATCTGCTTTACCTTGTCCCATGAAATGTCATTATCAGTATTATATTTTGCAGCATCGTCTCCTAAATCCTTTGAAAGGACGGACTTTGAGCCGGAAAGATAGAGTAAATCAATTGTTGACACATCTATCTGCTCAAGCTCCTTGGGTGTGACCGTTTTTACATTGAAGGTCATATTGGCAGTCTTATCAGCATCGCCTGTCTTGCCCTCCTGGTTAAATACACCTGTTCTGAACCAGTTATTGTTCTTGAAACCACCCTTATAATATATGCGTGTGGTATTTACAGGATAATCAAGCGAGCCGTTTTTATCAGCCTCCATGATATAATCACCATTTCCCTCACCCACATAGGTGTATGTCTGGCTGTCCTTAACTATATCAAAATATCCGTCTGTATCAGTGAGGATTACCCTGCCTGTGTTACCTGCCGGCTGATTGTCCGGTGTGCCATCATCTATCTTCTCGTATGGATTCTGTGAGTCAAGCACTGCTCCATACTCGCCGGTCTCATCGTAATTAAACTCAATAGGTACCTTAGTGTCCACCTCGTAGTAGGTCTCGTCATCAATGATTTTATCTGCAGGCACATACTCCATCTCAACCGTACAGTATGTATACTTCTCATAATCCGGCTTACTGCCATCAGGCAGACTTGCCATCTGGTCAGCTCTTGCAACAAATTCATATGGTGATGTGATATCTGAATTGTCTTTTCTGTAAATATATGCCTTTGGGTCATATTTTGCTATGTTTTGCATGCCCTCAGCAGAACCAATGGCATATGCGCTCTTTATAGAATAAACCACATGCTTGTCTGATGTGTCATCTGCTGTGCCTGTATCTGTCGTATTGTCTGTGCTGCTATCGATATTACCAGCTGTACCGCTGTCTGTATTTCCATCAGCTTTCTGTGAATTATCAGTCCCTACCAGATACTGTGTATTTGTCATGCCATCCGGCAATTTGACTGCAGTAAACGCAACACTGTAGTAGCCTCTTTTTCCTGTATCCACAGATTCAGAGCCATCTTCTGTCTCATCCTCGCCCTGCATGAAAACATAATGGTCAACATTCTGTCTGTAATGACCTGTAGGCAGTCCATCTTCATTTACAGCAAGCTGGTAATCGGTATTGAACTTGTAGTCACCCTTCTCCTGCTTTGTCATCTTGTAGCCTTCGGTGCCCTGATTTATTTTATCCATATCTACAAGGGCAAGCTCACTCCAGTCATTGCCCAGACTGACATAGCTCTCCTCATACTGCTCATAGTACAGAGGCTTTGTGTTATCCTTTTTATATGTAGTAATAGGCTCAAGCTTTGTTTTCAGACCTGCCATATAATCAGCCCTTTTTTGTACACCGTCCCCCTCTTTGTCAGACATCTTTGACAGTGTTCCAAACCAATCGTCAGGCTCCTGACCGTCAATCAGATAACCGATGGATGCCATTTTCTTGTCAGGCACCACCTCCACTATATTGAAGGGCTTGTCCTTGCCATGTGAGCTGACTATATCAGATATTCCATTGAATGCTACATTTGCATCGACCTTTGTTAGGCTGTCATTCAGCACAAAAGCTGCCACAACGAGACATCCTGTAAGTGTGAGTGATATTGGAACCACTATTTTTTTTCTTAATTTGCTCATTGCGATTGCTCCTTTTGTAAAAAACTACTCTGTTTCATGATATGTGTAAAACGTAATTGTATTTGACTTAAACTCCGGCATATCCTCAAGTCCAAGCCAGACGCTGATATTTAATTTCTCTCCGGTAAGAAAATCATTTCCGAGAGTGATATGCATTTCTTTATTATAACCTAAAATATAATAATTAAGATAGTTCTTATATTTAGGATCATCTAGCTTACCTTGTGCTCCTGTTTCTCCTGCAATCTCATTTGAACTAAACTTAAATATTCCATCAGGCTCACCATTGCCCTCCGGGCCATAAATCAGCTTGCCATCATCGCCCATTCTAAAGGATATATCTCCCTTGTGCTCTGTTGCACCTGTTGAGCTGACACTTTCTACCTCCATATGCCATACAAAATCCTTAATCTGATATTTGCCATTTAATGAAGAATTTTTCAACTCCCCTTCATCAATAAACAATTGATGCGTCTGTCCTAAATTGAAATGCTTATCTGCATCACAATGCAGAATATTGATTGGATGTGCTACGTTTACAGTTACCTTTGCCGTCAATGACGTATCGTCTTTGGATGTTACTGTGATAACAAATTGATCTGTAGTTTCATTATCCATAAGTTCTACATTATATACATCACCATTAGCATTAAAGTTTCCACCATTTTGGGTTCCGGAATGATCCCACGTTACATTTTTTGAGTCATACTTTCCACCCAGAATCTTATCAGTAAACTTTAATTTATTCTGATTTTTCTTCATCTCATAGTATACTGTTCCGTTGGTTACATCCTTGCCTTTGTAATATATCCTTATTCCTTCAGGCTCTGCCGGTGCCACATACTCCACATCTGCCCCAGTCGGTACCTTATTGCGCATAGTGAAGTTCTGCTTTGAAGTATACTTCTTGTCTCCTGCCTTAAAGTCCACGACAATTCCGACAGAATTCTTGCTTTCTGCCTCGCTTAAATCAGGTGTAAAGCCTGTGACATTTTCTGCCATAAGAGATTCCTTGCCCTGACCATCTGCCTTCACCGCACCTGTTGCAGGATCCAGTGTATCCTTTCGCAGATAAATTTTGTGCTCTGATGGTCTGTATATGATATTGTATGTACAATCCTTGTTGTAGATAATCAGCTTGCTGTCGGATGATGTTTCCTCAGATGATGCTTCTTCGGATGACGCTTCTTCCGCTGATGCAGTTGCAATATAACCGGCCTCAGGGGCTGCTGATGCCACCTCCACCGGCGCTGCCACTGTAGCAGGCTCATACTTGACACCCTTTTGCGCATCAATTATCAGGTCTCCTATCTGATTCATCGTAAGCTGTGCCTCATACTGTAAATCTACATCCTTTGAAGCGTATTTATACTGCTTCGTGCTCGTACCGATAAAGCCCACAACAGCCAGACCCAGTATTCCCATTATCGCCATGACAATGACAAGCTCAACAAGTGTAAAGCCACTGTTTTTCCTATTATTTGATTTGTTCATGCGCCTTAAAAGTTTCATGGTTCATCTTCCTCTCCGATTTCATCATACAACCTTATAACAGCCTTGCGTCAAAATAAAATATTCATCATTAAACTATGTAAATTACTCACATACCACCTTACCGGTCTCCTTGTATATCGTGATAACCTTTTCTGTGCTGTTTTTTTGAATCCAGATACGGCTGCAGCACTTACCATTGGCATCAGGCTTTTGTGCACCTGAGCTTCTGTCAAACTGAAGCATTATCTTGTCTGAGCTGTTCAATTGTGTCTTGTCACTATAATCATCCTTCATGGAATAGTAAACATCAATCCTGCTCTTTCCGACTTTGCTCGGAGCAGATACTGTACCATTTATGGTTGTCTTATAATAGTAGGCACCATCTGATGCATCCTTATATATCTCAAGAACTGCGCTGTCCTTTCCCATCGTGGTAACTCTTGTTTTGTTAATTATCGATTCAATATTTCTGGCACACTGCTTCACCTCAACACCCATGACCGAACGAATGGATATGGTTGCCGCACCTATAAGTACGACAGATATCGCTATCACTACTATAAGCTCTACCAGAGAGAAACCGCCATTATTCTTTTTTTCTGTTACAGACATATTGGATTCCTCCCTTGTATATATCGTCAAAATTTGCCAAATATAAATATTTCGCAGCTGTTTTGCGCCTTAAAAGCCGCTTGTTTTCTACTCCTTGGTCCAGTTCTGGTATGTAATGAGCGTAGCATAATCTATTTTTGTGTCCGCCTCTTTCTTATTTGAAAAAGAAGAAACATTACCCAGATAGTTGGCACCGTCCATGAACACATCATACAGGTGCAGTGCATCGTCTGCATCACTTACCTTTTCAAGAAGCAATGCCTTAAATACCTCCTGAGTACCATTATCAATCTCGCATTGGTCTTTGTTTACAATTATCCTGCCCTTTGCAACTATGGTACCTGTAAAGTCAGCATTCAGTGTCACATCTCCCGTAGCAACAATTATATCCACATTATGTGATTTGTCATTTGCATCATAGGTGTAGTTACCGTTTTTGACAATTGCCTGGTATTTTTTCCCCTGATACTCAGTCTCAAATATATGTTTATTACCGGAATTTGGCACTATTTTCAACAAATTGGTATTGTTAACTATATTTGTAAAAAGCGAAACACTTGCTGCATTTGTCGGTAAATCCGCATAATTTGTCAAAAGCTTTGAGTTTAGTGCAGTATACGTGCGCTGTAAGGCATCTGACTGTGCATCCATGTCCACACCATCAGCTATGCCCTTCAAAAGGCTTAAATTGCTGCCATCGTAGATGCTGTAATTGCCGGCAGTATAGATGCTTGCTGCCTCATTTACCTTTATGCTGTCAGTATAGAACTTAGTGTATCTATTGAGCTTGTCACTGTCTGCGCCAAAATAGTCTCTGTAATACTCAGCTGCCTTGTTCGTTGGCAGATTTACATAATAGTATACAAGTCCATCATCACTATTATCAGTAGAAGGAACAAAGACCTTCTTTATACAGTTGTCGATTGTCTTTTTCTCCGGCAGATATGCCGAGAGAGACTTACCTGTCTTTGTGCTGACCACATTAGCATTAACTTCAGTATACTTTGTCTGATCCTGTCCGGTTGCCGTGATATCCTTGTACTCCTTATAGGAAAGTGGATTCTTGTTGTAAAGCGATTTGGCATCCGCACCATCTCCACTTGTGCCTATGCACTCAGGCGGCACAAGGTATGCTATCTGGTCACCCTTTACAGAGATTGACTCACCCATGCCCACATTGCTGTTTTGTGTACCCACACTACTTGAGTTTACAATAGCCTGGGTATTGATATATGCGGTTCCTGCTAACATAAGCTCCCTGATATTTGACATATCAAGAGATGCCTCCCTGCCGTTTATGATAATAGCAGAGCTATCGCCTGCGACAGGATTTTCCTTGTCAGCACCTCCGTTGCCAAAGCCGACGTACTTCGCATTGTTATTCTTATTATTCTTGCCAAGTGTAACCTTTGAGCCTGTACCCTTTAAGGTCATGTCATCTACCACATATGTCATGCCATCTAAATTGACTGTTGCACCATTTACATTTATGTTGCTTGTCCACAGCTGGCACTGTGAATCAACAGAAAGTGTACTGTTATTGTGTACCCCCGCCATATTCTTTTTTATTGTACCAGTATCTTTTCCGGCAAAGTCTCCCACCTCTATATCGCCCTCTGCAATCATATAGCTGGTATCCTTTACATCAAGTGTGGCATTGTTTGGAATGGTAACACTCGTAGTAGAAGTCCCTGTGCCTGCCGCATTTTCACAGCCGGCGTAGAGATTACCGGATAGATTCACTTTATTAAGTCCTGATATAATATCCAGTCCTTCATTTCCGACAAGAGAATATGTAAAAAGCTCCGGAACTCCTCCCGATGCTGTAAAGCTCATGGATGGAACTCCCAGAGAAATATCTGTTTCTATTATTGATTTAAATCCCTTTTCATCGGTATACTCTACCCTGATGCCATTAATGACTGCGCGGCTGTTGTATACCTTGAGCAGTCCATTTCCATTTTCATCGGCATTTACCGCCTTGACCACAGCGTGTGGCTTTGAGTTTTCGTCTGTGAGCTTACTATCCACATAGTCTTTAAGCTTTTCAGTTTTATAGTGCATACCGGTATTGTCAGACTCAAGACTTCCCTTTAAGCTCTTTAAATACTCCTGCGCAAATATACTCTGTCTGCCGGCCTCATTTATGCTGCTGTCAGAGTAATTCTCCATAACCTTTGTATATCCTGCTGAGTAAGCCTTGGAAATATCTCCCTGCAGACCGGTACATATCTGATCCAGCACACCCTCTGCCGAGTAAAAGTTGTCTGTATTTTTTTCGTCCGTCACCTTCATCTGGAGGTTCATAAGCGCTATCCACAGCACAGTCACAGCTAAAACAGCCACTATAGCCATTGCAACTACAACCATCACAAAGGAAGCACCACGGTTATCATTACGCTTCATAATTAATACCCCATGCTTCCGGTCATCGTAACAACCGGGTCTTTATCCTTAAATATATCATCCAGTGAAGCCTTGCTCTCGTATACAGCCACCTTCACATCATACAGCCTTTCAGATGCATTGCTTTTTGTCAGATTCTTTATATCGACAATTGCCTTTACATCATTCTGAATTACATTGTTATTAAAGCCATATATAGCTTGATCGGGCTGTAGTGGATTATCCGGTGCTCCCATATTTACATTCAGATTGGTGGCTATATGAGTATAAGCATGACCTGTACGATTTCCCGGCTCACTTACCTTCACATATGCCTTATATGTACTCTCCTTCGTGCTCAACTCTGACTGATCCGATATAGTCTTTTGCTTTACAATGTTTACCGTGCAGTCCAGCTTGTCCTTATTATTGATTATAATGACATCGTTGCAGGTATTGTAAAGTGTTCCTGTAGATGTGTACCATGGATTGTAAAACAGATAGACATTCCTTAGATTATGGTTCACAGTATCTGAAGAATTATCATAAATCACCATGGTATAATCATCCTTCAGTGCACTATTCGGATCCGGAAAAGTCTTTCTTACTCCATTCTTATTGATAGAATATGAATACGACACCGTAACCTTGGTAGCCTTATTACTCGAAGCTCCATACTTTTCTATATCTATGGTGATAGTTCTTTTGATATCCTGCTGAGTGATGCCGCCTACACCAGGCATATTATTAAATGCATATATAATATTTGTAGCAGAATACTTGTCTGCACTCATGCAGTCAAAATTTGCATCCATGGCCGACATATCCGCTACCTCGTCCATGTTGTACTTTTTAACCTTATTGTCCGACTCTGCGTCCGATTTTGCATCCACTGTCACAAGAGCATTGTATTTCTTTGTGCCTGACTGCACACCAGACATATAGAAATAATACTTGTGCGCATCCGACTCCCTGAAATTCCAAAGCGATGTATCGCTTATTTTGGCTGATGCATCAGTCTTGTGGATACAGCTAGTGATGACATCGTCCTTGTTTACAATCTCAGCACTGATATCCTCAAGCCTCTTTACATTATCAAACTTACCCGACTTCTTAAGAAGCTCACATGCACTGCTTCCATCTGATATATTAAAACCGTCCGCCACATCAAAGCCCTCCGACGGATAGTTAAACTGATATGCCAGTGTCTTCATGGAGTTCTTTTCAATACCCTCCATAATGTTTGTCGCCAGATGTGTAGCATTCATCTCGTTTTTAGCCTTTACATTGGTCTTTGTAGCTGTGACAAATGCATTCAAAAAAGGAAGCACGATTATTGCGAGAATAGCAATCGACACAATAATCTCCACAAGTGTTACTCCTCGATCATCGTTTTTTAGCTTTCTCAAATCTGCTTCCTCCCCTCTTGTATTTTGTTATCTCATAACTCAATAATCTAACATTTGATATTTATCACTTACGGTCTCAATAACCCGCTAATCTAATAACCTAATATTATAATAATCAGTTAGTTTGTTGTACCAAACAGATTATTTGTACCATGTGGTACTGCAGGTATGTATGGTGCCTCATATGGCTTATCAAGTCCATACAGGAAATATGAATCCACAAGCATCTCACCTGTCAGCTTGCCTGTCGAATCATCAAAGCTCACGTTGAGCGTGCTGATAGTTTTCTTCTGTGATGAACCAATCACCTCTCCAAGCATAGCCTTAAGCCCATGATACTCTGTCTTGAATGCCATAACTGTGCTGACATCATAAAGCTGATAACCTGTAACCGTAGACTTTGCAGAGCCTGTTGATGTACTGCCATCAGCTGCACTGCCGTCGCCTGTCTGTGACTGAGAGCTGTTGCCATCAGCGGTCTGAGAGCTCTGCGAACTGTCTGCATTACTGCTATCCGTGGTACTGCTGTCTGAACTGCTTCCTGACGAAGAATCTGTACCGGCTTCACCGGTCGGATTATTCACATCAATAGCTGTCGGTGAGCCGACTGTAAGCTCTGTAATATTTGTATTGGTAGATTTCTCGATAGCAACCGCATCCATGATGCCGTTTTCTATCTGTAAATATGAAGGGAAATTGTCATATACCTGCTGCATGGCATCAGACATATCCTTTGTCTTCTCTGTGTAGTCATCCGCCTTTGCCGCAAGTGCTGAAAGCTGATTGTACTGTGATTTCAGGTTCATGTTTTCACTCTTGAGCGAATCCCTCTTATTGGACTGTGGAATAAAAATCAAAAAATATGTCAGTGCTAAAATGGCAACACCCGCTAATATAATAAGTAACTTTTTATCTCTCGTTGACATCCTAACACCCCCTACTGATTTGTACTGTCTGTATCTGATGATGAATTGCTATCCGTCTGTGCCTGTGAGGACGTGTCCCCTGATGTATCAGCCGGCTCACTGCCTGTGCCATCTGCCGATTCAGAAGCAGCACTGTCATCAGCCTTTACATATGTGCAATCTACTGTGAACTGAACCTTTGAAGCACCGGTCTCATCAACCTCCTCCGTGATGGTTGACACATTGGATACCATGATACTCTCAAATGTACGAAGCTGTGCAATTACATCAGCCGCTATATCCTTGCTGCCTGTCTTGATGGTCATCGAAACACCATCAGTCGTAACAGACATATTCACAAGCTTTGCCTCTGACGGAAGCTTCTGCTCCAGCTCATCCACGAAGCCCGTTATCTCATCATTCTTGTTGGATGAGGCGCTCTCAAGAAGCTTGGTCCAGTCATAGTCCTTCTTGGTCTGGTTATACACATCATATATATTCTGTGCATATGACAAATCAGAAACACGAGCTTTAAGCGTCATATTGTCTGAAGTTAAAACAAGATTTGAAAAAATACTGTATGCCGTGATACCAACTGCAACTACCACACACAAGCCAAAAATGAGAAGCTGCACTGCAAAAGAAACAGGCTTTTCGGCTTCCTCCCCTGCCGGTACGGGAAGAGGCTTCCCATCAGGACCGACAGGTGGTTTTCCCTGCATACCTGCCTGTGCGCCGCCGGATGGCATGGCACCTGCAGCTGTTCCTGCCATAAGCGGAGCACCGATTCCCTTGTTTTTCTTACTGTCAAGTATATCAAGCGGGCTCAGTGAACATCCGACACAGTTGAAATACTCTGCCAGCTTTGCCTCTGCGAGGTTTATGCTCTTTGCCACATGTATACCGTCAAACTGCTGAAGCGGAACCACCTTGACATTCAGCTCATTGGTCAAAAGCTTTGAGAGTCCGCTGAAATCAGCACCTAAGCCAATGAGGAAAATTCTCTCGATAGGAGTATCTGAGTTTCTCGACTGATAATAGTCTATAACTCGTCCGAGACTGCTTATCAGATTGGAAAGTGAATATGATACATTCAGGCGAAGCTTCTTAAAGCGCTCAGAATCAATCTCATGCCCCATAGGATCCATGCCGCCGCCCGCCGGCTCATCAGGTACTGTGCCATCAGGCCTTATTGCAAGGCAGGTCTTTCTGCGTGCCACATCAACTGCATCGGTAAATGACAGATACTCTCCAAAAAGCTCACTATCCTGAATCGCCTCAATAGCATCAGCAAGTCCATGGTTGACATTGCGCTGCAGCTTTACCATGCTTCCATCCATTACAGTCAGTGTGGTAGAAACCTCATCCACCTTGACAGTCACCTTCACATCTCCGGGAATCTCTCTTCTCATGAGCTGCTTGATGGCATTTCCACTATAGTCAAGTGCTACAAGCTGCAGCCTGCAATCAGCTGCAAGAGCACCATACGACAAAATAAGATCATTAGGCACAGCAATAACCGAAAGACGTAATTTCTTTTCTTCCGGTCTGTCAATCTTCTCTATAATCTGATGTACCAGCTTGTACTGGCTCAAATCCACCGGAAAATAATCCGATGCATTCATTGCAATCATTTCCTTAAGCTGTTTTTCCTTAACAAGCGGAAGCTCAATATCTCTGCTTGCTATACGCGCTGAATTTAAAACAAAAACAGCTTTTTTGGTGGCAATCTTCTTTTCCTTCAGCTTACTGTATAAGATAGAACGAAACATCCCATCCGGCTGTACCACTCCATCATTAATCATCCCCGGTGGTGTCGGGAAGCCGAACATATTGTAAATCTTGGGATTTTTTGCTTTGTAATCAATCTCAACTACTCCGGTAAGGTTCTCCCCTATTTCAATACCGAGTACCCTATTTGCCATAACCTAGTCCTCCGTGTTTATCTTTGTTTTACACTGTATACATCTGTAAAACATTCGTAACTGTTCAGTTACAAACATTCTATATATATATTTCGGCATATCTGTGTTTTCTCTGCTTTTGTCTCACTGCTTGTCGTACTACCTGTTTTATACTAAGTACGCTATATTATAACACGTTTTTCAAAAGCCTGCGAGTGTCAAATATGCCGATATCATTTTCTCACCCCATAGCATCGAAATAAATATTCCGGCTGCCAAGTACGGTCCCATCGCAAGCCTGTTGCCTGCGTTTGTTACTTTCATACGAATCAGATGTATCACAGAACCGATGATGCATCCTAAGAAAAATGCTAATGTAATATTCTGCCAGCCTATCGCAAGGCCTGCACATGCCATGAGCTTGACGTCTCCGCCACCTATGGCTCTTCCTCCACTTACAAGAAGAAGGATTTCAAGAAATAAACTGACACAAAAGAATCCTATCACATATTCAGACCAGTTATCATGGTCTAAAAACACATGCAGGATTCCAAGCACCAGTATAAATATATTGATTCCTAATGGAATTTCATATGTTCTCCAGTCTATCACACTCAAAACTATGAGTGCAGATGTAAGAAAGCAGTAGATGATACTCGTAAGCTCAAGTCCATTTACTGCAAAAACTACTATGTATAATATACCGTTTAGTGCCTCAATAATAGGGTATTGAGGTGATATCGGTTCTTTGCACTTGCGGCATCTGCCACGAAGAAACAGCCAACTGAAAACCGGCACCATATCGTACCACGCGAGCTGATACCCGCATCTCATGCAGTGGGACCTTTCGGTCACCACTGTCTCATGCTGCGGTATGCGGTAGATACAGACATTTAGGAAGCTGCCTATAACTATACCGAATGCAAATATTAAGATGTAGATGGGTATCAGTTCTGTGGTCATGGTTGGTAGTCCTTTTATTTAACCTTCATTCTTTATGAATTTACCAGCATCATTTTCATCAACTTTATAGTAAGCATCATCACCACCCGCTATTGTATATGAAACACTTCCGTTTGATGGAGTATATGTGATTGTAATTGAAGTCCAGTTTTTACCCTTCAATTTAGCACCAGTCAATCCCGAATCAACGATTGCCGCATCACTAGCTCCAGTGGTAATACCTGTACCCTCAATCACAATTTCAACATTAGCAGTCTGATCCTCTTTATCAGAGTAATATGCTTTTAATGAGGATGCAATACTATCGCAGTTCTGAATATCTGTAGCTTCTCTTGACTTTTCAACATACTTCATAAGCTGTGGAGCAAGTACACCTACGAGCACTGCCATGATGGCGATTACAACAATAAGCTCTACGAGAGAGAAACCTTTGTTGTTCTTCTGTTTCTTTCCTAACTTTTTAAATACATTCTTTACCATAGTTCTTTTCTCCTTTTCATTATAACATGGTTTTTGTGCAAAGAGCTGTGCCCTATCAGCATCTCTTTGTTTTGTATGCGCTCATTGTACCATAAATCAAAGCATAATGCAAGTTATTTTCTAGTACAATAGTATCATTGCTGTATAATTTTTTTCGCCTTTTTTAGCAATTTTAACCAAATTTCAACCGATTTATTACATTTAAATCATATTTTTTCAAAGAAATAATCCCCCGGGCTGTATTTTGGCACAGCGTGAGGGGCTTCACCCCATGTGACCGGCTAACGCATACACTCTCGTGAGAGCTACGCTACACTGCCAAGATACTGTAGGAATTATGCTTTTAGATTTTCTATGCTTGACGAAACCGTCGAAACGCGCCGTCCGTGGCGCGGTTCTCCTTGCCCATTAAAAGTGCCTCTACGAGGCAGGGGCTGTAATCTGACAATAGTTGACTTATTGGCGCATAGCTTGACAGCGTGGTGTCAAGCTTGCGTTTGAACAGCAACGATATATTACATCCCAGTGGCAGTTCATTTCTGTGTTTCATGCGCATAATTCAACAGTATCTAAGCAGCTCCGCTATTCGCTCACCCGAGAGTATATTTGCCAGCCGTTTGTAGAGAATGAAGCCCCATCCTACTGTCAGCAAAAGAGGAAGCAACCTCCAAGTTCTCGCCCAAAGATTGCTTCCTCTAATTTACATTTCACTACAATATTAACTCACAAGCCATTTTTTTACAGTTTCCTCATCAAAATCCACACATTCAGCTATATCTTCTATTGAGTGACCTTTTTTCTGAAGTTTTAAAGCTGTTATTTTTGCCTGACGAATTCTGCCTTCTTCTCTGCCTAATTCTCGACCTTCTTCTCTGCCTAATTCTCTGCCTTCATTTTTCTGTTCTTCCCATGCCTTGCACATATCAATCACCTCTTCTTTCTCATCTATGTCTATATCCGTTCCTGCAAACAGGTTGATTGCCTCAACCGTCTCTCTGTCCACCTTGCTAAATTTTTCATCGTTCTGCAGCACTTCCTGCATCTTTTCCTTATCATACGCATTCTGCAGTACCTCGAAAAGCTGCCTGATGGATGTCCTGAATCCTGTAAAGTCTGTTATCTCCCTCGGTGCCAGCAGATTAATTCTGTAATCCGGTATGAATGGCAGAAGCTCTTCATCCACATCACCAAACATATCCGACAGCTTCCTTGGACCATCCCATTCCTTTGTTCCGAGATATACTGTAATCGTAATCACCGGAATCAGCTTATCAGTTTTTGTAAATCCCGAGAGAAATTCATCCGATGTTGCCGTATCCTTTTCTTTTCGGTGCTTTTTTGCTGTTTCCTTTACCTGATTTCCATATGCCATGACATCATAAAACATGTTTTTTACCGGAATGGCATAGTGTATATCGGACTGATTTTCTACTCCTATCAGTACCACATATGATTTGCCGGTATATTTGATGCTGGCATTTTTGAAGATGTCCCTCATCTTCTGCATCGCTATGGTCTTTTTGTCAAGTCCCAGTGCGGTCAGAACCTCCGTGGTGTCCCTTTCCTTAAGGTTTTCCGGCAGGATGACCTCTCTTCCTCCATACAGTATATTGTTGCACAGGTCAGCAAACCTGGCATTGTCAGCAAAGTATTCCTTTGCCATTGAGTCTTTTGCGCTCAATCCTTCTCCTCCTGTTCTCTTGTGTGAGCAGGAAAATTTGGTGCCAATGAGGGTATAGTGGTACAGTTTACAAGGTATACCTGTGCTGTTCTTCTTTAATATTTACGCACGGTATACAGTTCATCCGCCTTTTGACTACATTTTCTGCATTCTGTCTACATACGGCATTTCAATTTTCCTGCTGTTGATTGGTAAATAAAGCATTGAAAACTTCCATGTCCTTTGTAGAATAATGCGAAGTGGTCTGCCCTCTTCAAAGTGGTGCGCACCTGAAAAACTGTTATGTGGTGCCGCTTACAGAAATATAATGCTTTGAGTTGATTGTAGCATAGAGGTGGTGTTTTGTCATCACATTTTTTCTTTTTTGCCACAGCGTAAGGGGCTTTATCCCATGTGACCGGCTGGGCACACTCTCCCGCGTGAGCGAATAGCGAAGCTGCCTAGATACTGTTGAATTATGCACACGATACACAGAAATGCCCTGCCACGGATGGCAGGGCAAGGAGAACCGCGCCACGGACGGCGCGTTTCGACGGTTTCGTCGGGCATCGTAAATCTTTAAGGCATAATTCCTACAGTATCTTGGCTGCGTAGCGTAGCTCACGTGAGAGAGTGTGCACAAGCCATGGCTCATGGGATGAAGCCCCGTCCTACTGCCAGTACCTACAGTTGCTATGCCAGCTTCTTATTTTTCTCAAGAAGCTCATAGATTTTCTCAACATCATAATCCGGCTTCATTGACAATGCCGCTTCGTAAATTGGAGCGATAACCTCCTCTTTTTCTTCCAGGTCATCTGCTATCTCTGCCACACTCTTGTCCTTTTGCAGCTTTTTTACAATCTGAGAAATTATCTTTTGTCTTTCTCCTAATTCTCGACCTTCTTCTCTGCCTTCATTTTTCTGTTCTTCCCATGCCTTACACATATCAATCACCTCTTCTTTCTCATCTATGTCTATATCCGTTCCTGCAAACAGGTTGATTGCCTCAACCGTCTCTCTGTCCACCTTGCTAAATTTTTCATCGTTCTGCAGCACTTCCTGCATCTTTTCCTTATCATACGCATTCTGCAGTACCTCGAAAAGCTGCCTGATGGATGTCCTGAATCCTGTAAAGTCTGTTATCTCCCTCGGTGCCAGCAGATTAATTCTGTAATCCGGTATGAATGGCAGAAGCTCTTCATCCACATCACCAAACATATCCGACAGCTTCCTTGGACCATCCCATTCCTTTGTTCCGAGATATACTGTAATCGTAATCACCGGAATCAGCTTATCAGTTTTTGTAAATCCCGAGAGAAATTCATCCGATGTTGCCGTATCCTTTTCTTTTCGGTGCTTTTTTGCTGTTTCCTTTACCTGATTTCCATATGCCATGACATCATAAAACATGTTTTTTACCGGAATGGCATAGTGTATATCGGACTGATTTTCTACTCCTATCAGTACCACATATGATTTGCCGGTATATTTGATGCTGGCATTTTTGAAGATGTCCCTCATCTTCTGCATCGCTATGGTCTTTTTGTCAAGTCCCAGTGCGGTCAGAACCTCCGTGGTGTCCCTTTCCTTAAGGTTTTCCGGCAGGATGACCTCTCTTCCTCCATACAGTATATTGTTGCACAGGTCAGCAAACCTGGCATTGTCAGCAAAGTATTCCTTTGCCATTGAGTCTTTTGCGCTCAATCCTTCTCCTCCTGTTCTCTTGTGTGAGCAGGAAAATTTGGTGCCAATGAGGGTACAGTGGTACAGTTTACAAGGTATACATGTGCTGTCCTTCTTTATGTTTTCTATATGTTTACATTATGATTATCACACTGTATACAGTTCATCTGTCTTCTGACTACATTATCGGGCTTCTAACTGCCCTCTGGCTGCACTTTCTGTATTCTGTCTACATACGGCATTTCAATTTTCCTGCTGTTAATGGGTAATTAAAGCATTGAAAACTTCCATGTCCTTTGTAGAATGATGCGAAGTGGTCTGCCCTCTTCAAAGTGGTATGCACCTGTAAAAAATTGTTATGTGGTGCCGCTTACAGAAATATAATGCTTTGAGTTGATTGTAGCATAGCGGCAGTTCTTTGTCATCATAATTTTTTCTTTTTTTGCCACAGCGTAAGGGGCCTCATCCCATGAGAACGGCTGGTACACGCTCTCTTGCGTGAGCGAATAGCGAAGCTGCTTAGATACTGTCGAATTATGCAAACGATACACAGAAATGAGCTCCCACGGATGGGCTGTCTCTTATACACATCTGACGCTGCCGACGAATAGCCTTGT
>ENA-OYXR01000133-OYXR01000133.1-human-gut-metagenome-genome-assembly--contig:-NODE-133-length-37475-cov-68.487253_pt1 | contig 37475 bp, 44 predicted proteins | sample MGYA00243241_ERZ653431 | MGnify/ENA primary metagenome ERZ653431 (study PRJEB26926, sample SAMN06165182) | human gut metagenome | biome: ENVO:00009003; feature: ENVO:2100002; material: ENVO:00002003... | reverse complement strand
CACGGCATCACCATCCGATGCTGCTGCGCGACCTGTCAGCACAAGACGCTCGACCGCGGCGACGACGCCCGGCGCTGCCAGAAGCTGCTGAAGCCCGACCTGCCCACCTGCCCGGGCTACGACCCGCTGGGACCCCAGGAGGACCGCCCGCAGGGCCACACCCTCCAGCACGCCGGCAACGGCTGCGGACGGGTGCAGTCGCCCGACTACATCAGGTGGAAATGTCAGAACTACGACGAGATACTGAGACGCCACGACGGCAACGAGACCTTCACCCGATTCTGGAGCCGCGTGCATGAGCTCTACGAGCGCCAGACGGGCCTCTCGGTCTATGTCAGAATCTAAACCAACCAAGCATAAGAAAAATTATGGAAATCAAGTTTAAGAAAATCCGCATCCGCAACTTCCGCGGACTGGTCAGCTTCGAGGCCAACCTCGAAGGACGGTCCGTCAGGATCTCGGGTGCCAACGGCCTGGGCAAGTCGTCCGTGGCCGACGCCATCACGTGGGTGCTCTTCGGCAAGGACAGCCGCCGTCGCACCGCCTTCCCCATCGACCCCGTGGACGACGAGGGCCGCATCATCCACAACCTCGACGTGAGCGTGGAGCTGGAGATGCTCATCGACGGCCAGCCGACCACGCTTCGCCGCCGCCGCTCGGAGAAGTGGGTACAGAAGCGAGGCATGACCCGCGAGCAGCTCGACGGCCACCAGACCACCTGCTACATCGACGGGCGCCCGCTGCCGTCCTCCGACTTCTCTTCCCACGTCGATACCATCGTGAAGGAGGAACTCTTCCGCGCGCTGACCACGCCCGACTACTTCCCCTCGCTGCCGATGGACCAGCAGTACCGTCTGTTGGTGAAAATCGTCGGCACGCGCACCCTGGCCGAGATAGCCGCCAAGGACGAGGAGGCGCTGAAGGTGGTCGACGAGCTCGGCCAGCGCTCCCTCGACCAGTATCGTCAGGGACTCAGCTACGACCTCCAGCGGACGCGCAAGGAGCTGGAGCTCATCCCCGTCCGCCTCTCCGAGGTGCAGGGTTTCATCGAGCAGGTGAAGGCCAAGGGCGCCGACGGCAAGACGGCCCAGCGCCACGCCAAGGGCATCGAGGAGAAGCTGCGCCAGGTGACGCAGGAGATAGACAGCATGGCCGGCGTGGTGAGGGCCGAGAACGCCCGCTACAACGACCAGCGCGCCTACATCCAGCAGCTGCGCCAGCAGCGCGCCGCCATCGAGGACCGCGTCGAGAAGCAGAACCGCGAGGCCCGCACGCTCCACCAGTCGCTGGTCTGCAAGGCCAAGGAGGAGCTGGAGGCCACCGAGGAGCGCCACACCGCCGCCAAGACCATGCTCGGGCTGCACGAGCGCCGTCTGAAGGACCTGGAGCAGCAGCTCGAAGACTTCCGCAGCCGATGGGAGGAGGTGGAGCGACTGTCGTTCTCATGGAACGCCGAGGAGGCCGTCTGCCCCACCTGCGGCCAGCCCCTGCCTCAGGACCAAGCCGACCAGAAGCGCGTCGAGGCCGAGATGCGCTTCAACGAGCGCAAGATGCAGCAGCAGGACGCCCTCGACGAAGAGGGCAAGAAGCTCGCAGCCTCCAAGCAGCGCCTCCAGGACCTCAGCGCCGCCGCCCGCGAGGAAATGGCCACGGCAGAGCGCCTGATGCCTGAGGCACGCGAGCGACTGAGCAAGGCCGAGGCCGAACCGATAGAGCAGGCCGACTACCACGACGACGCCGACTGGCAGCGCCTCTCCGGCGAGATAGACCAGCGCATGAAGGAGCTGGAGCAGACCACGCAGGCCCAGGAACCGCCCCAGCTCGCCGCCCTCCGCACCGAGGAGCAGGCCTACCGCAAGGAGCTCCGACTGCTCCAGCAGACCATCGACCGCAGCAAGCAGATAGACGAGTACGTCCGCCGTGAGAAAGAGCTGCAGAAGTGGCGCACGACCCTCTCCGGCGATGTAGCCAGGATGCAGACCCGTCTCGAAGCCGCCGAGCGCCTCCAGCTCATGGAGGCCGCCGACCTCCAGCAGCGCGTCAACGAGCTCTTCCCCTCCGTCCGCTTCCGCCTCAGCCGCGAGCTGCTCAACGGTCGCGAGGTGGGCCACTGCGAGCTCAGCGTCGATGGCGTGCCCTACTCAGGTCTCTCCACCTCGGAGCGCATCAACGCGGGGCTGGAGCTGATCAACGCCCTCGCCCGCCACTACAACATCGTCGCCCCCATCGTCATCGACAACGCCGAGGCCGTCAACAAGGTGGCCCCGACCCTCGGCCAGCTGATCCTGCTGGAGGTCTCGCCCGCCAAGAAGCTCAACGTGGAGCAGATCACACCGTCACCACTTTTTGAATAAACCGACAAAAAATCTATAGAAAAATGAACAAAGTAGCTGAAATGCACATCGAATTGAGCAAAGAAGAATTAGAAAACCTTTCGCCATCCGAAAAGCATATCGTTCTCAACAGCTTGCAGGATGTCAAAATAAACAGCGACCTCGTAGATGAATACCTGACCGAGGCCAGCCACGGAGAATCAGACGAGACGATGAGCATCACCTACGGCGAGCTAAATGACCTAATGTCCCTTCACGTCGCCAACATCTACCTCGCCCTCACGTCCGAGGCCTTCCGCAATGGTGAATTTGCAAAATGCGAGGTGGAGGCCTGCAAGAGCTACCTCAAGCACGAGGTCCCGGGCATTTTGAAAGAAATACGAGAACAACAAGAAGCAGAAAAATAATGACACAGACAGCACAACCCACCGACAAGCCCACCGCCGTGGCCACCATCGAGGAGGGCTCCATCGCCGACCAGGTGCTCCACCGCGTCACCACGATGGAGGCGGCCAACGAGCTGACCCTCCCCGACGGCTACCACGTCGGCAACGCCCTCAAGTCGGCCTGGCTCTACCTCCAGAGCATAAAGGACAAGGCAGACCGTCCCGCCACGCAGACCTGCACCCGCGCCAGCATAGCCAACTGCCTGCTGGAGATGGTGATCCGTGGCGAGCACCCCATGCACCACTGCTACTTCATCCCTACGGGCAACCAGCTCACCTTCTGGGAGAAGTACACCGGCAAGCTCATGCGGGCCAAGCGCGACACCGACATCCAGGCGGTCAACGCCCAGGTGGTCTATAAGGGCGACGAGTTCACCTATACGGTCGATGAGGACGGACGCTACCAGCTGGTCGCCCACAAGACCAGCATCCAGAACATGACCCCGGCCAACATCGTGGCAGCCTACGCCGTCGTCATCATGCGCGACGGCTCCCGCCACATCGAGGTCATGACCATCGACATGATCCGCTCAGCCTGGGGACAGGGAGCAGCCAAGGGCTCCAGCCCGGCCCATCGCAACTTCACCGACCAGATGGCCAAGAAGACCGTGATCGCACGAGCCTGCAAGATAGCCCTCGAATCCACCGCCGACGGCTTCACCTCGGATTCCGACGACCGCGACGACTTCATGGCCACGCAGACGGCCACCACCGAGCGCGATCAGGCCAACACCCTCGCCCCCGGCCAGCAAGCGCTCCCGCCCCGCTCGGCCTCCACCGCCCCGATCGACCCCTTCGAGCAGGCGGCCAACGAGGCAGAGGAAGCAGAGGCCGTGGAGATAGGAGACGCGCCCGCCGACAACGGCGACGCCAAGACCCGTAAGTGTCCCGTGTAGCCTATGCAGATAACCGTATTCGGGAGCGGGTCGGCAGGCAACTGCTACCTGCTCCACTCTCCCACCGAGGCCCTCATCATCGAGGCGGGAGTGCGACCCGAGGCCCGCATGTACGCCTGTTTCGGCTCCGACTTCTCCCGCCTCGCGGGCCTCCTGGTCTCCCACCGCCACGCCGACCACGCCGCCTATGCGCGCCAGTGGTCGGAGGGTGGCGTCCCCGTGCTCGCCACGGCCGACGTCATGGAGCGATGCGCCATCCACGACCCCTTCTCCACCACCATCACCCCGGGCCGATGGGCCACCGTCGGGCGCTTCCGCGTGCTCCCCTTCCCCCTCATCCACTACGACCCCGACGGCACCCGCTGCCCCAACGTCGGCTTCGTCATCGACCACCCCGAGACGGGACGCATCCTCTTCGCCACCGACTGCGAATCGCTCTCCCGCGAGGAGCTCACGCCACAGGGCATGCGCTACACGCCCTACCAGTTCACGGGCGTGGTCCACTGGATGCTGGAGGCCAACTACGACGACTACATCCTCCACCTCTCCGACATCCCGTCGGCACAGAAGGACCGCATCCGACAGAGCCACCTCTCCGTGGCCAACGCCGTCTCCATCCTCCGCTCCGCCGACCTCTCCCAGACCCGCGACATCATGCTCCTCCACATGTCCGAGCGCAACTCCGTCAACAACGAGAGCAAGATTACCCGCCGCGTCCGTATCGCCACGGGCAAGCGCTGCTTCCTCGCCCGCGCGGGCCTCTCCGTCAACTATTCGTTTTAGCATTTAGAAAGATTACAAAAACTATGCGCAACACGCTCACCGCATTCATCATCCTCCAGGCCCTCGCCCTCGCCCTCCGGCTGCTCGGCATCGTCTCCTGGCCCTGGCCATGGGTGCTGCTTCCCACCATCACCGTCGTCATCCTCGCCCTCATGCTCTTCGCCATCGGCGTGACCATGATCATCTCCATCATCCTCGGGCGCATCCGCCACGACAACCAGCAGAAGGAAGGAGGCGGCCTATGAGCGGCTTCCAGATACGCAGCACGGGCCCGCTGAGCCACTTCCGGGCCTTCCGCACGGTCAGGCTGAGAGACGACCGCGGTCTCTCCTTCCAGCTGACGGTGCCCGCCAGCACGAGCAACGAGCAGATCGCGGATTCAGGCTACAAGCTCGAGCACTTCCTCATCATGCACGCCGGCAGCGTGGCGGAAGTGGTCTATCAGGCCTACCTCGGTTGCGTCGATTGGTTCAGGTTCCACCGACCAGCCCAGCAGGACGCCGCCACCGCCGACTACTTCCAGCGGATGAAGAACGCCCTCCGACAGGCCACCACCTACCACCAGCGCTTCGCCGACAAGGAGTTTATCGAGACCTACAACGGCTGCGTCGTCGGCGACCAGTCGGCGGCCATCGAGAAGCTCCGCTCCGCCTGCTACGACGTCTTCAAGCAGGAGCGCGAGCCAGCCACGGCCCTCGATATGGCCTTCGTGGCGCAGATATACGCCACGGCAGTCTATCAGACGACCGTGACAGAGAAAATCATCAAAACCGAGTTCAGTCTGTCGGGCATCAACTGGGCCCGACCGTACAGCCGCTTCGGCCTCCACGACGTCATCAGATTCGCCAAGAGGCTCCTGCGCGAGAAGTACGGCATCGACACAGCTAAGTATGACGCGAAGATAGGCGACATGGCCGAATACGTCTTCCTGGACATGACGCGCAGCATCTTCGACCACGAGCGCATCGAGCGCAATATCCGCGCCGCCTATGCCGAACTGCCGCCCGAGAAGCGGGAGCTATACGGAAGCGTGGAAGACCAGCTCCAGTACTTCGGCATCGGCCCAGCAGCGACGACAGTCATCCCTGAGGCCCATGAGTAGGAAGAGCCAGCTCAGCGCCGAGGACCGGCAATGGTGCATCGACCATTTCCACGAGTTCACCCACCGGGAAATGGCCGACCGCTTCGGGGTCTCCATCGAAACGGTCAGGAACATGCTCCACAAGGCTGGCTGCCGTCGCACCAAGGAGGAGACGCACCGGTTCCGGGCGTCCGCCCTCCCCATGTTCCGTCAGAAACTGAGGCGCCTCTACAAGATGGAGCGCTTCCGCGCCATGTCAGGACTGCCGAGACAGACACGACTGCAGATTGCGAAGCTCTCGCCTGCTGGCCACAGCTACAAGCGATTCATGCGCGAGAGGTTCAACTACTTCTATGCCGAGGACGACGCCTCAGTCCTCTGCTACGACCACCAGACGCAACGATCGGCACACGCAGAGGCCCGAGCTGCTGCCCACGGCATCAAGGTCGTGCCCGCCGACGAATGAGATATCAGAGAGTAATTTCACTATGTTCAATCTTTAAATTTTGGAAAGCATAAAGCAAGACATATGATTGTTTAGTTTAATTGTTTAGCATTTTTCTGGGGACTGCCGTGAGGCCCTCCCCAGTTTTCCCCTCAAACCTCCCCCGCACGTCAGTGCGCGGTCTTAGGAAAACCGGGCGGGCGGGACGATCGAGTGATCGTGCAAACGATTCCTCAGTCCCCGCCCGCTTTTTATTTGGAAATTCTTAATTTTTCATATAATCTCATATTTTGTGAATTCATTGGGCGCGTCATCCGCGAGGACCGCGCGTCCTTCCATTTATTTTGTTAGCATTTTACTCATAAGAGTTTTTATCAAGGCCACCGTCCGCGAGGATCGTGCGCCTTTTCTTTTCCTATCCTCAGACCGCGACCGACGAAACGATATTCCGTATGTGTTATTTACGATTGATGTTTATCAATAATTGTTTGCTTTTAGTTAAATACTCAGATTAATGTTTTGTAGAGATAAGGAGGCCACGGCGGTGGCCACCGCTCTTCATGGTTATGACTACCCCCGCCCTCCGCGAGGATCTCGGGTTTCCCCTTATTCCCAAGACTTACCTATTGATTTTTGGTTATTTTTGCACAATGGGGAGGTGTCCGCGAGGTTCGTACTCCCCTTTTCTTCAAACCTACCGACATTCATTCCATAGGTTTTTTAAGGTTTAGATTATTTTTCAGGATGATTTATTGACAGTGTAATTAACCAGTCGGGGTCGCAGTCCGTGAGGATAGCGCACCCCTTTTCTTTTTCTCAGACCTTCCCCATAGCTCTTCGCAAAGAAGAGACTTTTGCCGGGCCTGTACCTTACAGGGACGGGAGGCGCGGCGACATCGTTCCCGCCCTCCCTTTTTCTATAGACGTTCTTTTTTTCATCGCAAATCATAATACACTGGGCAGGCCGTCCGTGAGGATAGCCGCCCTTCTTTTTCTCAGACCTACCCCGTACTTCGACGGTTTAGGAATACCCGCAGGAGGGCGGAATGCACCATGCGTCCGCCCTCCGTTTTTCCTATCGAAAATTTGTTTTATTCATGTCATAGGCAATTTGTGTTATCTTATTTTACCACCGCGGCCGCCCTTCGTGAGAATCGTGGCCGCATTTTTTTAACAAGAAAAAAAATGAAACAGCTCAACCTCTTCCCCGAGAATACTCCCCAGCGTCCGTCCGATCAGCCGAAGGTGCGGTGCGGCGGAAGCCAGAACCCCATCGTCTTCCACGATTACGAATCCTACATCGCCAAGTTTCGCGACCTCCCCAAGACCACCGACGACACCTATACGCCGCCCGACGTCTATGAGGCCGTGCTCCAGTATCTGCGAGAGGAGGGGAAGCTCACCGCCGACCACACCATCCTCCGCCCCTTCTACCCTGGAGGCGACTACGAGCGGGCAGAATACCCAGAGAACGGCATCGTCATCGACAACCCGCCCTTCTCCATGTTTTCCAAAATATGCAAGTTCTACACCGCCCGCCACATCCCCTTCTTCCTCTTCGGCCCGGGCATGACCATCGCCACCGTCTCTACCTACGCCACCGCCGTCATCATCAATACGGGCCTCGTTTTTGAGAACGGGGCGAATGTGAGGGTCAATTTTGCCTCATCCCTCTTCCCCGGTGTTGCCCTGATGACGGCCCCTCGCCTCAACGACCTCATCAAGGCCTGCCCGTCTCAGAACCAGAAGAAGGAGCTGCCCATCTACTACACGCCCGACGAGCTGCTCTCCGTCTCCGACCTCCAGACGATCTGCAATGGCGGGATAGATTTCGCCGTCCGTCGCTCCGAGTGTGTCCGCGTCCGCTCCCTCGACCTCCATCCGAAGCGGGGAGGCCTCTTCGGCGACCATTTCCTCATAGCCAAAGCCAAAGCCAAAGCCATAGCCAAAGCCAAAGCCAAAGCCATAGCCAAACGGGCTATCCATATCCCGCTCTCAGAGCGCGAGCAGCGCATCGTCGAGCGCCTCGGCGCCGATACGGCGCCATCCGCCGAACAATAAAAAGCCAATATGACAAAAGACCGCAAGGAAGCCATACAGTACGCCTCGGCCTGCATCATGCTCGCCAGCGGCATCGTCCTCTCGTTCCTCAGCTTCTTCCTGAGCAACTACACGATCGAGGATTCCGTCCTGTGGTATTTCGCACAGACCATCCTCTACGCTGGCTCCGTCTTCGGCCTCACCATGTACGTCTCGTCCACCCGCAAGGCCATCCTCAGCGAGGTCAACGACCGACTGTCCAACCTGTCCACCGACACCACCAAGGAAGAGAAGGAGAAAGAAAAGAAATGAGAATCCACGGCACATTCCTCAACAGCTCGGCCCTCGCCGTCACGGTAGAGATCATCACCCGCCGCGACACCCTCACCTCGATAGAGATAGGCAGCGACGAGGCGGGCCTGTGGTTCCCGGCCACCGAGGCGTTCACCACCGAGAGCGGGCTCAACGACACCTTCGACGTCGTCCTCCAGTCCTCGGCCACGCTCCGGCTGGAGACCACCGACTACCGCACCGAGTTCTACCAGCGGGCCTGCCGCGACGCCGTCGTCACGGTCTCGGTCGCTGAGGCCGACGGCACCACGCGCACGCGCTTCCTCGGATGCGTCGAGCCGCGACAGTACGCCCAGGACTTCTCGGGCGGCCAGCTCTCCAACGACATCGAACTCCCGCTCATCGACGCCCTCTCCTCCCTGCAATACGCTTCCTACGCCCACATCGGCGCGCCCGGGGTCTCCTTCCAGAAGGTCAGGGAGGCGTCTTCCGTCCGGTCCTTCCTCGCCATCATCAAGGATTTGCTCAGCGAGACCCCCTGCGCCGATTTCCCCTACCGTCTCTACTACGACGGCAGCAAGGCCCTCGCCTCCGCCGCCTCCCGCCGCTTCTCCATCCTCTCCGAGGTGGGAGTGGCCGAGACGGTCTTCATCGGCGAGGACGAGGACGACACCATGACCATGCTGGAGACCCTGGAGCACATGCTGCGCTACCTCAACCTCCACATCGTCCAGCAGGGCCTCGACTTCTTCGTCTTCTCCTGGGAGAGCCTCCGGCAGCCCTCCGTCCAGTGGCGCTGCCTCATAGGTGGCGCGCCCGACTTCGTCCAGCCGCTTTCGCCGCAGGCCCTCTCCGTCGGCAACGTCTATGGCATCCGCATGGACATGGAGATGGGCGAGACCTACAACCGGTTGGTCCTCGACGTCAAACCCGCCGACACCTCGGAGGTGGTGACCTCCCCGCTCTCCTCCGATGCAATAGTCCCCATGTTCACGGGCAAGCAGCTCTACGCCACCTGCCTGTGGGCCGCAGGCACGGGCAACGCTTCCTCCAAAGCCTTTCAGGCGCTGCTCAACGACCAGCCCACCACCTACGACGCAGCCCACACCGTGGAGTATTTCCTCTGGGCGAAGTCGGCCATAGGATGGCGCATCGGCACGGGCGACAGGCGCGGGGGCGTCCGTCAGTGGACCGGCACGAAGCAGGACCAGCAGCGCATACCGGGCCTCCTGCGCAAGCAGATAGGAGCGGCCATCCTCTCCATAGGAAAGATAGACCGCAAGGCATCGGCCACCGACAACTCCCTCACCTCCACCGTCGAGATGGTCGACTACCTCGTGGTCTCCGTCAACGGCAACCTCATCGACGACGAGGCCACCACCTACCCGCAGCCCGACGACCTCCGCCAGGCGGCCCCCGTGGCCACATGGGACGGCAACGCGGCGGGAGGCATCTACTCGCCCTCCGACGACGAAACGAAGAATTATATCGTCATCTCGGGCTCCATCATCCTCAACCCCGTCCTGCGCCAGTCCGTCAACTATCTCAACCGGGCCCACTACGACCCTGCCCGCTTGGTGAAGGGACGCGACGGCGAGCGACGCCTCTCCATGCGCTGGTGGCGGGCCGACACGCCCAAGAGCCAGCCCGCGCCCCAGGAGGCCACCACCGACTACGGTGCCGTCTCCACCCAGCCCGTCAAGTCTTACCTCAACGCCTGGGAGGGTTTTTATCCATGGACCGACGACGACGCCCAGGATCTCGCCTTCTCCTACTCCCGTGTGGGCTCCTCCGTCGATAATGTCTCCAAGATAGGCGCGCTGGAGTGCATGCTCCGTGTCGGCGACAAGGTGGCCGTCGAGGATAAGGACTTCGACGAGGACGGCAACCGCACCGTCACCATCGACGGCGAGGAGGTGGTCGTCCGCTATGGCCACATCAACAACATCAGCTGGAAGCCCTTCCGCACGCTGGAGCAATGCCGGGCGGCCCATCCGGGCGACGAGGACGCGGCCCTCGACGAATACTATGCGCAGACCATCACCATCGGTTTCGACCCGAAGATCGGCGACAAGATCATCGGCACCCAGTTCGACATCCAGAACAACATCGACTACACCCTCGGCCTCGACGTCAAGGGCATGGCCATCCCCGTGCGCCATTCCGACCACCTCCGCGGGCGGGTCCACTTCGAGATCCTGGGGCCCGTCTTCAATGCGCAGTTCGGTAAGATTACGCGCCGCCACCGCACCTTCTTCCGCAAGGAGAAGTGGGTCACCTCCACCGTCCCCATCCTCTCGCGCGTCTCCTCCATCATGGTGCGCGACCTCAAAATAGAGCTCCATTCCGACAACGGCATGGCGGGAGCCGATACGGATTCCGCCCACAGCTTCATGTCCGACACGGATGAGGATTTTGTCAACAAGAAGGACGACCTCGAGATGCGCATCCACTCGGCCCTCACCACCTCGGAGTGCGAGGAGCTGGGATGCGCCAACACGGTAGCGCCGTCCGTGGCCGTCGATCTCACCACGGGCGACGCCGTCCTGCGCATCTTCGACTGGCTCAAAGCAGCATCCGATGCCGTTCCGCCCGTCGCCGTCAAGGCCGAGCGGGACTATATCGACTCCTACTATCAGGAGTACCACGTCCCGCGCATCGAGCTCTCCTTCGACTTCGACGGACTGCTCCCCTTGCCCTTCGCCCGCTTCACCCATCCCGCCCTCGACGGGCGCACCTTCTCGGTCATCTCCGTGGGCTACGACTTCCAGACTGCCACGTCGCAGGTACGAATGAAGGAGGAATAGCAGCGGGTTCGAGTTTCACTTTAAGCAAAAAGCGCAAATGATTGGTATCAGACTTTTCCGCAAAAAGGATAAAAGCAAATCCTCAACCCACACCACCATCCATGTGCAGGGGCAGGAGACCTCGGGCGTGCCCGCCTCCTTCGTCTCGCAGGTCCGCGCGTGGATCAACGAGGTGGCCGACCGCATCAACGCCCTATGGGACAACGCCCGCTCGCTCTTCCTCTCCAAGGTCAACGACGACACGGCGGAGGGTCATATCACCCTCAACAAAGGCTTCACGGCTTCTGCCGATTCCACGGTCAATGGCAACCTGCAGGCCGACAGCCTCGACGTCCAGACGGTGGCCATCGTCCGGGGCGAGACGACGTTCTCCAAGGATGGCACCTTTGCCGACGGTCTCACGGGCCACGGTGCCCGCATCTGTCCCGATGGCTCGGCAGAGCTCGACTCGCTCACGCTCCGGCGTTTCCTGGAGGTGCCTGAGCTGCGCTTCAACCGTGTCTCCGTCCATGTGGGCAACCAGTGGCGGGCCCCGGGCGGCGGCATCATCCGCTCGGCGTCTCATCAAGAGGACGCCACGGGCACGGCCCTCCTCCATCTCGAAGCGGGGGAGATAGGCACGGTGGCCGTCGGCGACCTCTGTATGGGCATCTTCCATTCCGAGACCGCCGCCGACAACGCCGAGGCCAATAGCGACGACAACCACGGAAACTTCCGTTTTGCCGGATTCTATACGGCCTACTGGGAGATCACCGCCGTCGCCGACTATACGGACGACGAGACGGGTCAGACCTTCCACAATGGAAAGGTGTCCTACCGCCTCCGGCCCGTCTCTGCCAACTACCCGCGGCCCATGCACCCCACCGCCGCCATGCACTTTGTCTGCTACGGCAACCGCTCCGACGCCGCCCGCCAGTCCTCACGCTACTCCACGCTCACCTACGAGCGATTTCTCACGGGCGTCTCCGATTGGGAGTTTTCGTCGAAGCAGATACGCATGCAGGTGGGCGACCTCAGCGCCTTCTCGCCCGTCCCGGGGATGGACTTCTCGGGCTACTCGGTCTATGCCAACAGCATCTACCTCGATGGCCACCTCAAGCAGCTCGCAGACCTCGGAGACCCCAACCCCTACACCTACTCGGTGGACAACCTCGCCGACACGCTCGCCCTCGACGCCAAGGGACGGCCCAAGCAGCCCGTGGTCTCCACGCTCGCCGACGGTTCCAAGTCGTGGCTGCTCCATACGTCCATACAGGTCCGACGTGGCCAGACGCTGCTCACCTGCCTGGAGGATGCCACGGCCTCACCCGCCACGGGTCAGTACCGTCTTCTCTGTCTGCCCGTCGGCTGCACGGCCCACTTCGACCACTCCACCCTCTACATCGACAGCGTCGACTATTCCTCACGCCCCACGGCCTACGTCGAGGTGACGATCGACTGCGAGGGACGGGCCGCCCTCACCTACGTCTTCACCATCAAGGTCATCGCCGACGGCGACCGTGGAAAGCAAGGCAGGGACGGCACGGCCTACGGCACGCGGCGGCGCTATGCGCTCTCAGCACGCGCCACGTCTACCTCTCCCCATACGCCGCCCGACGACGTCGCCACATGGCAGGACGTGCCCCTCGCCACCACCGAAGCCCGCCCCTATCTGTGGATAGAACTCACCGACTGGCAGCAGCAGGCGGGAGGCCTCCAGACCTTCTCGCCCGTCTCCTCCTACGTCCGACTGACGGGCGACCGTGGCCAGCGCGGCGAGGATGGCCTCGATGGCAAGGACGGCAAGTCGTGGACCCTCAGGGGCACGGCCTTCGGCCATGTCACCAACATGGCCTCGCTCCCATCGCCAGCGCCCGATGGCATCTTCCTCGTCGATACGGGAGCAGAGGGCACGCCCGTCGCCGTCCGACAGATGGGCGGCGCATGGGCCTCCATCACCACCATCCAGGGCGACACCTACATCCTCGCCGGCGACGTGTGGATGGCCACCGAGACGGCATGGGCCAACCTCGGACGCATACAGGGTGAGAAGGGAGACCGGGGACAGGCGGGAGCCAACGGACGCACCTCGCGCATCTACCAGCGTCTCGACGACGGCCAGCAGTTCTACGACGGCTCCACCATCACCGCCGACGGCTTCTGCTACCTCGACTTCTACGCCGTCCCCTCCGATACGGCCAAGAGCGGCTGGGACGTCTATCGCTGCGTCCGGTCCTACGTCTATCAGGCCGCCAAACACGCCCTCCCGCCCGCCGATACGGACCATTGGCGCTCCGTCGGTGTCAATGCCGATTCGGCCTTCTTCTCCTTCCTCATCGCCCGCGACGCCCGCATCGACTTCCTGCAAGGCAACGCCATCGCCATCCGCAAGAAGCACGCCACGGCGCCCTACGCGGGCATGGGTGGCGATTTCCCCTTCTGGGCGGGCGCGGCGCAGCCCTACCCCGACGGGTCGGGCTTCAACGGCTCCACCTACACCTTCGCCGTCGATGAGGCGGGCAACCTCTTCGCCTCCTCGGCCTACCTCACGGGCACCATCCACGCCACCTCGGGCTCCATCGGAGGCTTCGTCATACGAGACGGCGGACTGACCAACGCCGACGATGCGCGCAACGGCGTCACCATCACGCCGACCTCCATCACAGCCCAGTCCTCACGCTCCGAGGAGGGCCGCGTCCTGTTCGACACCCAGTCCAACATCGTGGGAGCCATAGGGGCTTCCAGCGGAAAGGATATCTTTTGGCCCGTCGCCCTCCAGCTCACGGGCCGCCCCAACGACAGCTACCCGGGCACGGCACTCGACATCATCCAGGGCATCACCCGTGGCCACCGTCCCGAGCCCATCCTCGTCGAGGGCTCGGTCCAGCTGGTCGATACCAGCGACGCCTACAACGTGCCCCAGCCGCTACCCCATGGCTCGCCGACCTACTCCGACGGCCAGCGGGTCTATGTGCGCTCGGGCGCCGTCCTCGTCAATATAGCGGCAGCCACCGTCGCCCTGCCCAAGAACCCGCAGCACGGCGACTGCTACATCTTCCTGCCCTGTGGGCCGTACAACCTCACCATCGACCCCGGTGCGCACGCCCTCACCATCGACTGCGCGGTCTTCAAAAACAAGACCTACACCTGCGCCAAGCGCATGGTCTATCTCGTCTTCGTCGGGCGTGGCGCCACGCCCTTCGGATGGGTAGGCAAGACGCTCCAGTAGTTCGTGATTTAAGAAGAAAAAGAAAAATGAATATCTCGCAAGACTTCTCCCTCACCGCCTCCGTCTGGGACGGCGACAAGTTCCTCATCGAGGCGGCCACGGCCAACGGCAGCCGCCAGATGAAGGTGACGGCAGAGGTGGTCCGTGCCTACCTCAACGGGACCGCGGGCCCATCCTCTGCCACGGACCGACGGGTGCTCCCCTTCCGTGGCTTCATGGATTCAGGCGAAATCTCGCCATCCTCAGCCGCCACGGCCCTCCCGCTGGAGGTGTGGTTCGTCCGATCTGCCGCACGCTTCGCCGTGGCTGAGCGCTCCTCCAGCCCCGTCTCCTCCTCGGCGCCTCCCAAGCTCTACGACAACTGGGAGGGCCGCAGCCTCTACAACGACGGCCTCTCCCCCGCCGCGGGCAACCTCTACGTCTGCCAGGACGACGACCGCCCCTATTGGTGGACGGGCGCAGAGCTCCGACCCATCGTCACCGACACCACCGGCCAGGTCATAGCCGACGCCATACCCCTCGACGAGATAGATGCCATCACGGCGGCAGCCTCCCGTCCCTCTTCCTCCTCGCCCGCCAAGTCGCCCGCCTCGCTATCACCAGCAGCAGAGGAGGCAGCCCAAGCAGATGGAATAGAGGCAGCAGAGGATGCAGAGGCAGCAGAGGCAGCGTCCCAAGAGGAAGCACCCGCAGCAGAGCCTGTAGCAGAGACGACAGAGACAGAGGCAGAGAAAGAACCCAAGGCAGCCGAGCTCATCGACACGACCCTCCGCTCCGCCTCGCTTGTAGATACGACCCTCCGCTCGGCTACCATCATAGACAAGTCGAAGCGCTCCGCCACCCTCATCGACAAGTCGAAGCACTCGGCCACCATCATCGACAACTCCAAGCGATCCGCCGACGTGACCGCCGTCACGCCATCGGCCCGCATCATCACAGTAGGATAACCAATCACTCCACACATACACCATGGCATCATTCCTCGATTCAGCAGGCGTAACGCGCCTCGTTACCAAGCTCAAGACGATTTTTGCCGTCAAGGCCACCACCCTCTCCGGCTACGGCATCACCAACGGCGTCACCTCCGTCTCCGTCACGGGCACGGGACAGGCCGTATCAGCCGCATCCATCAGCGGCCACACCCTCACGCTCACCAAGGGAGCCAGCCTCCCGACAGTGCGCCACGAGCGCCCCACATCGGCCTCCATCCAGGTCTCCAACTTCACCAGCTCCGAGGAGCTCATCCTCGACCTCACCGCCGCCACCTATTCAGCCGGGGCGAAGTTCTGGATCAATTTCCTCCATACCGACATCACGCGCGGATACGGCCTCTACCGTGGATGCGTCATCACGGGCGCGCAGAGCTGCGCCGTCTCCTTCGGAGGCATCACCTCCATCAAGGGGGCCGTCACGCTCCAGGCCGCCTCGGTCTATCATTTCACGCTCTGCACCAATGGGCGCAGCGGCCAGTATCTGGCCAAGGGCTACGTCCTATGGCAGCGCGTCTCCGCCTCGTAATCCTGTTGCGTGTCTGCATAATCCTGTCGTGTGTCTGTTTGAAAATGACAACAACGCACCGCATCGAAATGACCCAATACGCCCTGAAAGGGCAGAAGCCCATAGCCCAGGGCATCGCCCTGGGTAATCAGGAACGCCAACCCGTCGCCCTGAAAGGGCAAAAGCATAAAAGAAAGTATAATTATTCATCACTTTAAAATTCATAAAACAGTATGGCAAAGTATCTCGATTCCGCGGGCGTAACACGCCTTGTAACCAAACTCAAGTCCGACGTCATCCCCAGCGTCAAAGTCAACGCAGCCAAAGCGGCCGACACCGTACCCGCCTCGGGCATCACGGGCATCATCGACATCGCCCACATCCCGCAGGGAGCCCTGGAGCGTGTCGTCACCGTCGCAGACGATGCGGCCCGCTACAAGCTCACCACCTCCCAGATCCAGCTCGGCGACACCGTCAAGGTGACGGCCACGGGACGCATGTATATCGTCGTCGATGAGAGCAAGCTCTCCACCTCGGCAGGCTACATGGAGTACGCAGCGGGCACCGCCGCCTCCGTACCATGGTCGGGCGTCACGGGCAAGCCCTCCACCTTCACGCCCTCAGCCCACAACCACACCATGAAGCTCAAGATTGGTGCCACCACCAAGGACGGCTCCACCTCCGGCACCACTTCATGGTCCAAGGCCGAGATCATCGGCACGCCCACCGTCAGCGGATCGGGCAACGCCGTGACGGGCATGACGGTCAGCGGCGACACCGTCACGCTCACCAAGGGGGAGACCTTCGCCACCAAGGCGCAGAACAACGCACTCGACCAGCGCATCTCGGCCCTCGAAGACTTCACGGAAGGCACAGGCGGCGTACTGGTAGACCAGCTCAACGTGGCGGGCTACGACGTCGTCCGCTTCGATGGCTTCCTCGCCTCCAAGCCCACCCTCCAGCAGACCTCGACCATGTCCGTCGTGGGCCTCGTCATCGTCAAGTCCGCCACCGCCCTCACCACGCCGGGCGCCGTGGCCATCGATAGCATCATCGCCAGCGATGGTAGCAAGTATTACAGCAACTGGAAAGACTTCAACATCGCCACGCCCGACGCGGAAACCAAGAAGCAGCTCTATCTCCACAAGATCTACCTCGACACCTCCACGGGCAAGGCCTACTACGCCGTGGATGCCACCACGCTCAAGGAGATCGACGGCGGCGACGTAGCCATGACCACCGGCGAGGTCGATGCAGCCGTCGCAGCTGCCAAGTAACCACCGCCAGGGGCGGGCTCTCCCGTCCCTGGCCTTTCCAACCCAAAGAAACAACAACATGAACAAGAGAAAGATCACCCACATCTTCGTCCACTGCACGGCCACCCTCCCCACCGCCTCCGTCGAATCCATCCAGCAGGGCTGGAGAGACATCGGGTGGAAGAACCCGGGCTACCACTACATCATCAAGGCCGACGGGACAATCGTCAGCCTCCAGCCCGAGGACAAGGCCTCCAACGGCGTAAGGGGCTACAACGCCCACGCCATCCATGTGGCCTACATCGGAGGAATAGGCCTTCACAAGGCTAATCCCCGTGACGTAGGGAGCGCCCATATCGAGGACACCCGCACGCCTGCGCAGAAGGCCGCGCTGCGCGCCCTCCTCGCCGACATCCATAGCAGATACCCCAAGGCCATCATCCTCGGCCACCGCTCCATCTGGGGTGAAGACTCACCCGGTAAGTGGCACAAGCAATGTCCTTGTTTCAACGCCCTCAAAGCCTATGCAGACATCTAAGCCTCTACGCCTCTTCGCCGTCCTGGCGCTCATCATCGCCATCATGGCCTGCGCCTCCAGACGCACCGCCTCCGACGAGTTGCGGTCCACAGCCACCACCACGGCCGACGCCATAGCCACACAGGCCCACGCCGCCGTCCGCACCGACACGGCCACGGCCCATACTGTCAGCCGCGACACCACCCGCCAGCAGACCACCACCGCCGACACCACGGCGGCCCACTACCGACGGGCCACATGGCAGCAGGCCGACACCACCTTTACAGAGATTTGGATCAACGCCCGCCGCTTCCGCTACCACGACGGCGCCACCTCCTCCACGTCCTCCCGTCAGGAGGCCCGGGCGGCCACCTCCACCGCCATCGACACCGACTCCTGCCGTCTGATCAGCCGCACCGACACGATTTCCGCAGTACAGAAGAAGCACGAAGAGACCGATCGGGGACCGCTCAACAGGGCCGTCGCCGGCTATATCGTTTACACCATCTTCGTCCTCATCGTTGTCCTCATCATCCTGCTCTACATCCTCGGCAGGTGGAAGAATTAAGCCGGACATCTTTCATATTCTCTATAATCCGAAGCCCCCGGCACGCGTCCATGCGTGTCGGGGGCTTTTCTCGTTTTGCAAAAGTCGAAGCAGCAAGCACCTACTCCCACGGCAGGCGCCAGCCAGCCTTGCCTCTCGCCTTCCGCTCGTTGCCGATCACGGCCACCAGCTGACGCCCCTGCCCCACCAGTCGCCCGCTCACGCTCACATGCACCGTCGCCTGCGCGATGCTGCCAGCGCCGATCGAGGGGCGCACGCTCCCGACCTGAGGCACGCTGCCCAGTCCGTTGGCCACGTCCCACAGACGCTTCTGCTGCCAGCGGTTCAGGATCATCTCGCCCGAGTTCACTCTCACGGGGATGCGGTCGCCCGTATAGGAGTTGCCGCCGACGATACCGCCCGTGGCGTACCCCGTCGAACCCTTCACGGCGCTGATAATGGCCATCAGCTGCGCCATACCGACCGCCGTGGCGGCCACCCATTCCCACAGGTTGCCGTTCTTGCCCTCGTTCGCGCTCGCCTGCGCAAAGCCCATGGCCGTAGTGGCGATGGCCTGCGCGATGGTGCCCGCGATGTTGAGCTCAGGCAGCTCGAAGGCGCTGCCCATGCCCTGCAGCGCCGACCCCACCTGATTGATGGCGTCCGCAGCCTTGTCCATGCGCTCCTTCACACTGTCCGTGTTCCTCAGGATTTTCCCGAATTTTAGCGGCACCTTTCCGATCCCCGCCAGCTGCTTATTGATACCGTCGGCCAGCATCTCCCCCATCTCCCGGCCTATCTCGCCAGCATCCACCGCCGCTGCCACCGTCTCCAGCTGCCGCCTCAGGTCCTCGGCCTCGTTATTCCTGAGATCGATTTTTGCGATGATGTCGAAACCGCTAACGCCTTGCAGCTCCTTCTTCTTCGCCTCCAGCTCTTCCGCAGATGGAAGCACGGGGCGCACCAGCGCGGCCAGATCCACCTGCGCCGTGTTCCCCGCCACGTTACCGCCGATCGTACCGCTCGCCCCCATGTCTGCCTTCAGACCGCCGCTGCGCTCGTACCGCATCCGCTGGAGCGTCTCCAGCTTCTTCCGATAGTCCTCCAGCGTGTCGATGTCGTCCTGGATGTCCAGCGCCTCCTTCACCTTCGTATCGGGCAGCGCCAGCAGATCGGCGTATAGCTTCTCCACCAGCTCGTCCAGCTGGCGGATGGAGAGGATGCCGTCCGTGATCTCGGGCTCGTCCACCACGTCGTTCACGGTCGGAGCGGGCGTCGTGGGCGTCGTGTGCGTAGTAGTAGTCGTCGTAGTAGTAGGCGGCTCCGGGCTGCCCTTCACCTTGAACGTGATCGCCTGGCCCTTCTTCGCATACGCCGCCATCTGCTGCTTTATCCTTAGATTGTCAGCCCTCACGGCCTTTATCTGAGCGTCTATCCGTTCCTTCTCGCTCGTGCCCCTGATTCCCTTGTGCATCGTGTCGAGGTTTGCGCCCTCGGCCACCATCATACCATAGAGGAACGGATGCTGCTGGGCGAGCGTCTGCCGGACCGTCGAGGCCTTCTTACGCTTCTCCTCCAGGTCGTCCAGTTTCATGTTATTAGTGGCCGCCTGATTAGCGAGGGCGCGCATAGTGGCCTCGATCGTCAGCTGGTCGCAGTACGCCTGACTGTTCTCCGTCAGCGCCTTGTACCATTCACTCACGCTGCTAAAGTAGCCCATCGTCTCGCCGTACCGATTGTTCAGTTCCTCCACCTTCTTCTTCTCCTGCGCCTTCGTACCGTTCCAGTCCTTCGTCACGGCAATGTCCTTATAGAGCTGCGCTATGTTGTCGGCCACGGCCTCCTTCGCGTCCTTCAGTCGCTCCGTCAGCTGCTCCGTCAGCTGCTTGTTGGTCTGCTTCGCCACGGCCTCGGCGCTCAGCGCCTGCTTCGACTGCTCCAGCGTCTTCGACACGCCGTAGATGATGGCCGAGAGAGCAGCGAGGGCCAGCCCCACCACCGATGCTACCTTCAGCGTACGGATGGCCGTGGCCGTCGTGGTAGCGCCCACCTCCACGCCGCGCAGTTTCCCGATGAGCACCTCCAGCACGGCGCCCATGCCCACCGATGCCTGGCGCACCACCTGCGAGACGGGACCCCATTTCAGCAGCTTCGTAACGGCGCCAGCGGCGGCCCGTCCACAGCCAGCCAGCGCCGTGCCAAACTGCACAACGCCCGTCACGGCCATGCCCAGTTGTCCAAACTGGGCGATCATGCTCTGATACGGCATGAGGGCCTTGCCGATATTCACCATCACCCCGCCAAAGCTATTCGCCAGCTGCTTCGCCTTTCCCGCGTCCGTCTTCGCCAGCTCGGCGTTCATGTTGCCGACGTTCTGCGTGATGATCTCGGCGAGCATGGCGGCCCGCTCGCCCTCGTTGCCGGCCTTCAGTGCCTTCTCCTGGGTCTCGCTAAAGGTGATGCCCACACGCCTCAGGGCGCCCGTCTGACCCTGCAGCGCCTTGCCCAATAGGTTAGCGATGCCGACGGCGTCCTCGCTCGTAGCGTTCAGGCCCTTCTGCTGGGTCAGCAGATTGTTCATGGCGGGAAGCAGGGCCGTCAGCGTCCGCTTATGACTGGCAAAGGTGGCCAGCTGCTGGAGGCCGCTGCGCTGCACCGTACCACCCACCACGCCGAGCTTCGTCTGAGCTGCCACCGCCGCGTTCACCAAGGCCACATCCTCAGCCGTCGCGCCCATGCGCTGCCGCATCACGGTCGTCAGCTTCGTCTGGGCCTCTGTTGCAGCATTCGCCTTCGCGATATACCCGCCCATGATATTGGTCAGATTCTGCAGGGAACTATAGACATTTCCGACGGTCGAGCTGATAGCCGACCATTTGATCATCGAATCCCTGAAACGGTTCGCGCGCTGGGTCGAAGCGTTCAGGGCCTCGCCTAATCTCTCCACATCCCGCCGACTGCTCACCACTACGTCCTTGCCGTCGATGCGGATCTTGATATTAAAAGGAATAGTTTTTGCCATATTCTATTATAATAAATAAAGTATATTCATAGCCACCCCAGCTTCGCCGCACGCTTCATCGTGGCGTTCTCGATAGCCGTCCCGATCTCCTCCTCCACGATCTTAGGACCCTGCGCCTCGGCAGCGTCCAGGAAGTGATAGGCGGGCATCTTGCCCCTGTTCCTGCCAACCCAGCGAAAACCGTCCCCCGTATTCACGAGAAAACGCTTCGCCCAGCTGCGTGGATAGCGTTCCACCGTACCTTCCGCGGCCCACATCAGCACAGGCTTCTCCAGCCCGTGGCGGTTCTTGATATACCCGCTCTTGCCGTGAGGCTTCACCGTGATCATGAAGCCACCGCCGCGCGGATAGACGCGCACGCGCACGCCCTTGGCCAGCTTTCCAGCGTCATGGATACCGCTGCCCTCCACGCTGCGCTTCGCCACGGCGGCGATCATCTTGCCCGTCCGACGATAGGCGTCCTTCAGTGTCCGCTTCATCTCGCGCTGGTCAAACGTTTTGAGCAGGTCGTTCCATGCCTGCCCGATTCTCTGCTTCTCATCCATGCTTCTTCCTCCTTTCCTCGGCCTCTCTCCGACGTCTCATCAGGGCCTCGAAGGCGCGCTGCGCTTCCTCCTTCGTCGCGGGTCTCTGCTCGGTCGGCTCGGGCCGCGCCTCCTGCCGCTGGTCCCACGGCAACGGAAGCACCCGCTTCGGGTCCACAATCTTCCCGCTCCATGGGCTCACGCTCATCACGCCCACGATACGCGCACGCTCCCACGCCTCCCGCTCCCGGTCGTCGTCGTAGCGGTGGCGGGCCTCGCTGATAGCCCGAAACTCAGAGGGGGTGAGCAGCCCGAAGTCTTCAAAACTCAAGCCGCACACCCCCATACCGTAGCCAAGCATTTCCTCGACGCTTATTTTTTTTTACCAGCGTCGGCCTCCGCGTCATCGCCGCCATCGCCAAACATCGAGGCGCTCCAGCCTTCGATGTCGGCAGGGTCGGTGGCGTCGGCAAACTCCTCCAGGCTCATCCCGAAGGCCACGCCCTCGCGCTTGCAGGCGCTCGCCACGCAACACCACAGCAGCGTGAACGTGTCGCAGAATCCACCATCGCTATCGGTCAAATCACGGCCCGTCTGCTGCTTGAAACGAAGCATCGCGCCGTTCGTCATGTACGCGGGGTAAACGCTACCACCGACCTCGACCTCGATACGACCCACGGCGGCTCCTTCCTTGGAACGCTCTGCCAGGCCTTTCTCTTGCTTATTCTTTCCATTTTCCATAATCATATTTTTCTAAAATGTCACACACTAATCGCCCAGCGTGCCGCCACCCTGGTCTCCGCCGCTACCCTGGTCTCCGCCGCCCGTGGTGGCCGTCTTGAAGGAGGCCGTGAGGGTGAGGTCGGAGGTCAGCTTCACCGTGCGCGGGTTCTGCGTGCTCCCGTCGTTCCACTTGTCGAAGGCGTAGCCGGCCTGCGGGGTGGCCTGGATGGTCTGCGTGCTGCCCTCGTCGAAGGTGCCGCCGCCCGAGACGCTACCCTGGCTCTCGTTGGCCGAGCGGACCGTCAGCGTGCGCTTCTTCGGCTGCGAACTACCGCCGCCCGGCATACTGGCAGAGCCTCCTGCGCCCTCCTGGGGCTCGATGTAGCAGCGGTTGGGATCTGTCCAGACTTTGACGCCCTCGGGCACTCTGTAGAAAGCGACACCAGCTTCGTCCGGGTGATTCTGAAGAATAAAAGAACCGACAGGCGGATTAGTCACTACATACACACCCGTCAGGACACCCTTGGTATATTTCTCGCCGTGCTTACCGGCATACCCCTCCAACTTATACTGCCCAGGGGTTCCGCCTACGATGTATGGAGTATTGGCCTCGAGGCGATCGACTTCATTCATGACGATTTTCCCGTTCTCGTCAAGTGAGAGCGCCTCGTACAGTTTCAGCCCGTCGGGCTTCGCGCAACTGAATGGGATGATGATCGTGCCCCACTTCGCTGCGCTCAAGGCGTACTCATAGACCATCTTTTGCTTCACCAACCCCAGCGCCACATGATACGACAGGCGGATGGTCTGCACGAAGGCGCCATCCTTCCAGCTCTCCTCGCCGCCGACCACCTTCACGCAGTCCATGGTCATGGCGAAGCCGTCCTCCTCCTCGCTGGCGACGATACGACCCACGAGCTGCTTCCTCACGCGCTCCATCGTCTCCACGCCCTCGCCGTAGGTCTTCGCAAAGACCACCACCTCGAAACACACCTCGTCGTAGCCGCTGCGTCCCTTGTCGTCCAGCGACCGCACATCGACGCGGCGGAACGTCACCAGCGGCAGCGTCACTTCGTTCTCGCTCACCACGGGGCGCACATGGCCCTCGCCGAGCAGGTCCTTCAATACAGAGTAGATAGCAGACCCGGCGCTCAGAGAGCTGCGCGGGATGTTTACTATAATTTCACTCATCTTGATCTATTTTTTTTCTAATATTTATAAATGAAAAACTCACGGCAGCTCGTCGGTCATCCCGATCAGGCTGCACGTCACGGGCATTTCGCCCAGCCGACGCCTGCTCCGGTCGATTCCCTCTATCTGGTACGTCTTGCCGTCCCAGCGCAGTCGGTCATACTCCCGCAGGGCGTCAGTATAGCGGAAGACGAAGGTCGTCACATGCTGATAGACCACCTCGCCGTTCAGCTCGCCGAACCCGCTATTCTTGTGCGTCACCTGGCAGGGCACGCCCTCGGCCACCACCGTCCACATTCCCGTGTCGGCGCCAAACTTGTCCGTGCTCTTCTCGTAGCGCACCACGTCACACACCTCGTCCAGTAGTCCTGCTCTAATCATGGGCCTCGTAGTTCACATGGGCGTAGATCAGGTGCCAGTAGTGCGGGCTCCGGTAGAGCTGGGCCGCGCTCACGCTCTCCCTCTCCCGGTAGTTGTCACCCGTCAGAATCAGCAGCGCCTGCCTCAGGTCGGCGGGCAGCGCACCGGGCGCAGTCTCCACCTCCCGAAGGTCGCTCACCTGCAAGTCGGCGGCCAGCGTCTGCTCGGCAGCGTCGATGAAGTGGCCGATCTCTTCCTTGTCGAGGTCGCTGGCGTAGCGAAGCCGGCTAAAGTGGATAGCACTATCCACGTCGATATATCTGGGCATGGTCTTCGTCCTTGGTTCGTTAATGAGAAAGGGCGGAAGCAGGAAACCCGCTCCCGCCCAAACAATCAAATCAAAAAAGTAAAGCGAATGCTATGTTATGGAATCGTTTCCCTATTCACGATCAGGCGTGGTCAGTGCCGGGAGAGGCCGTGCCATCCTGTCCGGGATACTTCTCGGGCTCGCCGTCGTTCTCAAAATCGACGGTGAAGGTGGCATCGTTCTGCGCGGGGCTCGTCTCCTCCACCTTCGTGATGACAAACTTGCCCTTCAGGTAGGGCGTAGCGTCGCCCTCGCGCTCGAAGCAGGAGAGCTCCACGCTCTGACCTGCGCCCCACAACTTGCGGATGTCGTCGAGGCTGAGCTCCTCCTCGCCCTTGTAGCGGAATCCCTCGCCGTGTACGCTGATGCTCATCTTCGTCACGCCCTTGCCGCTGAAGAGGGCGTTCTTGGTCTTCTCCTTCACGGGAGGCTTCACGCCGCGCTCCTTCGTCTCTGTGTTGTAGGTGACGGAGTGCGTGGTGCTATGCCCCAGGCCCTTGCCGCCGACGGTAAACAGCACGTTGCTGCCGTTCATATAGTCTTGCGTTACTGCCATTTTCTATTTCCTTTATCGTTAATATTTTTATGAAAAACCAGCGGGCCCGCGGCCTATGCACTCCACCCTCCGCGGGCCCTGCCTGGTCTATGCTACAGTATAGGTGATCTTTCCGAACGCCTCCGGGTACGGGGCGAAGAAGTCCCACTCGGAGTTGATGACGATGGCCACCGTGTTCGTCGAGAGCACGCTCACGGACGTGGTGTCAATGCCCATCGTCATCGGGCCAAACTGACCCACCAGGGCGTAGCCGAAATTACCGTAGTAGATCGTGCCCTTCTTGCAGAGGCTCGTCGGAATCACGGGCACACCGTCGATCGTGTTCGTCGAGAGGTCGAGCAGGAAACGGCCGCTACCCTTGTCGATGGGCGTGTTGGCCAGCTCGGCGTAGGCCTTCCAGTCCATGATGAAGCAGGGAGCGTTCACCGGCACGTTGGCCTCGTTCACCTTCGAGCGAAGGTCGAGGAAGAGCTGGCGCGTCAGCGTCGAGCTGCCACCCGTAGCGGCGATGGTGTTGCCCTCGGGGATGCTGGCCAGCGGACTGGTCGGGGCATTGGCCGCGGCGGTCTCGGCGACAAAAGCCTCGTTCAGGGCGAGCGTGTGCTTCAGGCGCATGGTCTCCACCACGAGGCTGCTGATTGCGCCCGCCGTCTGATTGATGGCGCGGTTGGAGATGTCCACACGGATCGGCAGACGGTGCGGCGTGATGGTCTTCACGCCAAACTCCATCGTCTGAGGCGTCACGGCGTCGTTCTCGCCATACCACGTCGCCTTCAGGCCCTTCACGGTCGGGAAGTTCCACTGGCCCGTGATGCCGCTCTGAATGCGGGCGCCCACCTGACCGATGATGGTCTGAGGCGTCAGCTCGCGGATGTAGTCCTGGATATAGACGGGCGTGATGTTCTTCGTGCTCGCGGCCTGCTGGATGGTGTCGGCGCGCAGCTGCTCGTCGGCACGGTTGTAGGCAAAGCGGAAGTTGCCCTCCTCGTCACGGCAGGCGGCCAAGTCCTCAGGGATGCCGCGGCCGCTGGCGATGCTGCGAAGCAGGCGGCCAAAGCTGGCCTCCTGACTGTCCTGCGCGCGCTGCTCCTCAAACTGGCGGCTGCGCTCGCTGCTGCGCTCGCTCTCATACTGCACGCAGCCGACCATCAGCGCGTCGTCCTCGGCTCTGAGTGCAGCAAACTGCTGGCGCTCGGCGTCGGTCATGTCGCGGTTCTCGCGGGCCAGGGTCTGCTGGAGCGTCTCCATCTCCTGGCGGATCTCACTGCGGCGGCGGATGGCCGCCATGTACTCTTCTCTTGTCATTTCTGTCTTTGTTTTTGTTTTGGTGAATTTATGTAGTACGGCGAAGCCATGCGCCGATAGTGTCATAGTCGCCACGCACCAGGGCGGGCTCCTCAGCCTCGATCAGGCCAGCGGCCAGCAGACCGTCCTTCACGCCAGCGCTGCGCTGCTTCACGCTCGTGGCGGGATAGGCGGGATGGGTCACGATGCTCACGTCAAACAGGCGGCTGATCTTGTCCAGGTGGCGGACGTAGTACTCCTTCCCGTCCTGGTCCTTCTCCTTCGAGTAGGAGAACGTGTCCTTGTCGGCGTAGAATCCGAAGCTCATCCCGGCAAAGTCGCCACGCCGCACGCTCTCCAGGGCGTAGTCGCCCCACAGCGTGTTGGCAGCGTCGAAGCGCATCAGAAGGCCCTTGTCGTCGAGTTCCAGCCGCAGACTGCCCTTCCCGTCCATGCTGCGGGCCAGCATCTGGCCGGGGTCATGGTTCAGGCAGGCCACGATGTCGCTGCTCCGCATCACGTCCTCGTTCAGAGCGCCAGGAGTGATTTCCTCAAACACGCTGCCATAGTCCCAGTCGGGAAGCAGCACCGAGCGAGAACCGTACAGGAACACGCGCCCCTCAATCTGCCGACTGTCGGCCTGGGCACGAAGCTCCGTCCGAGTATAGTATCTATATTGCTCCATTGTCTTCTTTTTCTTATTGGTATATTCTTCAAAAATAGGCACCACCCCCGCCGCCTACTCCTTACTGTTGCCCGCTCCGAGCTTCGCCAGGCTGCCATTGGCCACGAGGTCGTCGCCACCTTCCAGCGGACGGTAGCCCATGCGGGCGCGGGCCTCGTTGGGCGTGATCACGCCCGTCTGTATGAGCTTCGATAGGGCCGTAGCCTGAGCCAGCGGGGCATTCTGATAGTAGTCGTCGATGCGGAAGCGGGCCCGCATGTGGCCGTCGCCGCCGAAGAGCTTCTCCGTCACCTCGCTCTCGATCTGACGCATCAGCGGCGCCAGCGTGCTGGTCATGAAGATGGTCTGACTGCTCTCCGTGCTACTGTAGTTGGCATTGGTGTCCTGGAAAACCTGCATCGGAGGCACGCCGAAAAATCGGCAAATCTCCATGTTTATAAATTTCATACTGTCCAGCAACTGGAGGTCGCTGGGCGTCATGCCAGTCTGCACAAACTTCATCGTACCCGGCAGGAAGTTCAGGTTCTGGCCGCTCCCGATGGCCTCACGGATGCGCTGCGTCACGCCTTTCAGCTGCTTGTCCGTAGCGCCTCCATAGCCCACCTGCACGGTGTCCTCGCCCGTGATGAAGCCGCGGAGCGTGCTGCCAGGGGTGAACATCTCCCCCTCTTGCTTGTAGGCCTTCCTCGCGTTGCTCAGCACCAGCGAGGCGAGCTCAGTCACGGGCGTGCCCATGAAGCCGTCCCGGCAATAGCTCCGGATATGGATGATCTCGTCGGGCAAGTACTCGCCCTCGATGCCGTCGTAGATGTCGCTCACCGTATAGACGCCGCGCAGGCGGTCATAGCTCACCGAGCAGTCCGATGGCACACAGTACAGAGCACTCAGCACGCCCCCACGATACACGGGCACGACGTAGGCGTTGCCGTACATCTCCCGCTGATAGACCACCTGCCAAAGCAGGTCGAAGCCCGTCTGCCGCGGGTTCGGACGCTCCGAGAGCAGCCGGTCGGCCAGCGTGCCCTCAGCATCCTCATACCACGTCCGCCCGTCTTCCATGCGCCTGCGCATAGCATGAAGCCCAAGACTGGCCACGCTGCCAGCCTTGATCTCCACGCACCGCTTCACACACGCCACGCTGCTGGCCGTATAGGCGTCCACCATATCGTCCAGCCCGATGATCGTACCGACAGGCAGAAGGCTCGCCGCACGCTCGATCACGCCGCCACCACCACCAGAGACGTCCCGCAGAATACCCTGCACGACGTCCACGGCGGTCGCTCGGACGGCGGCCCACAAACTATTACTTTTTTTTCCCATCCGTTTTACTTGGGGTTTTTACATTTCGGACCATCCCGCCAAATAGGCACCACCACCACCTTCTCCCCCGCTTCTCGCCTTTTTTTTCTTCATTTTATCCCTATTTTGTAAAATAATCCAAAAAGTACGCCACAACATTTGCGAAGACAACACGAAACACTTATCTTTGCAAGAAATAAGAAACTTCATGAACGGACTTACAATAATATTTGGATTGGGCTCACTTTTCGGGATATGTTTCTACGCATGGCTCCACACGAAGTCGGGCAAGAAATGGTTGGAAGATCTCGACAAGTAACGGCCATTTGCCAAACGGCCGAGAGAACAAAAGCCCCCGTTAATGGGGGCTTTTCCTATTCCATGCTGCTTCTCACCTGCTCGATACTCAGCCCGATCGCCATGGTGCCCGTGACACACCCGTCTATCTTCGCCTTCTGCTGCTTCTTCATCGGCTTCTTGTTCCCCATTTTATCCACGTCTAAGACGGCGTTGTCGTAGCAATAGGCGTTGATCGGATTGGGGTCAAACGTCAGTTTGTCGTTATACAAAAGCTCCTCCGTACCCTCCACGGCCCGCGTGAAATAGTAGTTGGTCTGCTTGTAGGCCTGCATGTACGGCCCGCCGCCCGTCGCCCGCAGCGTGTTCTGGAACGTCTGCGCCCGGTTGGGGTCGAAGCCGATGCGAAGGATGCGCAGCTGGCTGCCTCGCTGGAAGATGTCGCGGGCTATCTGCTCGTAGTCGATCGTCTCCTCCCCACATACGTTCATATACCCCTCCGCTACCCATTTCGCATAGATCACACGGTTCACATGGCTCTCCAGCGTCTGCCGCGGGATATAGTAGTCGGTGATCATGTGGCCGCCCTCGGCGTCCTTCAAGTGCAGGAAGTACGAGACGGCAGAGAAGTCGTCACGCACGCTCAGATCGACCGCCACCTGACACTCGGGCCGATACCCCAGCGCCCCCAGCTCCACGCGCCTGTAGTGGCTCCGTATCACCTCGCCCTTGATCCACGTCTCCATCGTGCCCGTCTCGAAGACGTTCAGCAGCTTCGTCCGGAAGGCCCGCATGTCGTCCGCGCTGCTCTGCGCCTTCCGCCACATGTCGTCGTAGAACCCCTCCTTTACGGTGATGCCGAGATGTGGCTGCACCTTCCTCCACGTCTGCACGTCGCCCTCCTCATCATCCACATCGGGCATGAACAGGTGGGCAAACGTCCTGTCGTCGTCAGCCTCGCCCCGCAGCACCTTCTTGCAGTGCTCCAGCATCGACACGAAGGGGCTCTCCACCTTGTCGCTCGCCGTCGTGATCGTCACCACGAGCGGGTTCTCCCTCATGCCCATCGAGGTCGTGAGCACGTTGTAGAGGTCAGCGCTGTCGGCCTGACTGTACTCATCATTGATGACGGTCGAGGCATTCAGACCGTCCAGCTTGTCGGCGTTGCTCGCCAAACATCGGATAAAGCTCTCCCGCAGTCCGCTGTCCTTCCAGCTCACCAACTCTCGGTTGAGCTTGAAGTGACCCAGCCCGGGGTCCATGCCCCTCAGCACGCCCCTGATCTCATCAAAGCAGATTTTCGCCTGCTGATAGGTGTTGGCCGTCGTGTAGCACTGCGAGTTCCGGTCGCCAAACAATAGGTCATAGACGGCCAGACTGGCCACCTCCGTGGTCTTCGAGAATTTACGGGGCACGAAGAGCAGCACGTCGTGAAACAGTCGGTGCGTCTCGTCCGTATAGAAGCCCATGATGTTGGCAAACTGAAACACCTGCACGGGCGTCAGCCGATAGCTCTGCCTACCCCTCACGCCGCTGAATTTCAGCTGCTCGTAAAAAGCCGCGAATTGCTTGTATTTGTCTATCCGAAAGTCGTATTTTTCCAGCATCAGCAAAAACCGACGAAGCCCCAGCAGCTCGTAGAGATTATGCCGCTCAGGATGCCCCGCAAGGCTCTTCGCATAGTCCAGCAGACGGCGGTCGATGCGCCCCAGATGATAGCCTGGCAGGTCGCAGTCCTGCAACCAGCCAGCGCACGCGGCCTTCGCCTCCCGCTCCCGCTGCTTCTCGTCGTCCGTCATAGCTTCCCCCTCAGTCTTGCTCAGTTCTTGTCCTTGCGCTTGTAGAGCGTGGGCTTCTGGCCGCCCAGTCCTTCCATCAGACTGACCAACCGGTCCCCGCTCCTGGGCCGCGCATCTTTCTCCTGGTTCACAAACCCCGCAGGCTTCGCCACAGACAGACCGAGGTCTCGGAAATACTTCCGTATCTCCTCCGTACACTGTATTTCAGCCGACACGGCAGGATTCAGAATCGTCCTCGGATTGCCCTCACGGCTCACCACGGTCAGCATCGTGCCCTCCTCGGCTATACTCTCCCGGATGGTATCGAGACGGCATAGCAGACCAGCCAGCACGCCGATGGCGGGCTCCAGGCTCTCATCATAAAGCCCGCGAGCCTCCATCCGCTCCCGAATCTCCAGCACATAGTGCCGCCTATCTTCGTTCATTCCCATATCTTTCCCGTTGAAAGTTAAAGATGTCCACCACGTCCGCTCATCGCCCATTGATCGGCCATTTCCGACCGTTTTTAGCCGATTATAGCCGATTATGGCCGCTTTCGGAACAAAAAAACGCCATTATCGGCACGCTTTTGGCTATTATCGACACGCCTTTTGCGGTTCCCGGCCTACACAATAGCCCCTTCCACACGTCCTTTCAGACGTGAAGAAACCGCTCCAGCCACGCCTTCACGTCCTCGCTCGGCTCCTTTCCCTCCTTCCTTTGCCGACGGTGGGCCGCCACATGGCAGTCGTGGCAGAGGCTTCGCAGATTATGAGCATCAAAAGCCAGTGCGCACATCTCCTCCCAGCTCCTGCCCGTACCGATAGGCCGCACGTGGTGCACCTCCTCGGCAGGCTGGTCCATGATGCCGCGGGCCATACATTCCTCGCAGAACGGATGGGCGCCGATATACGCCGACCGAAGCGCGTGCCACCGCTTGGAGTGAATAATGCGCTTATACTCCTTTCTTCGCTTGCCGCCCCGCCAGTGTCCACCACCGCCTCGACGGCCCGCCTTCTCTGTATCTCCTTTCCTGTTCATATAGATAGGCCCAGCCGCCGAGAATAGGCACCCGCCAGCTATTTTCGCCAGTTCACGTCGCCCGGAAACATCCGCTCCGCTCCCTCATCGGAGAGCTCGCGAAACATCCCGCCTATCTCATCCTCCACCGTCGGCTTCTCCTCAGGCACGGCCACCCGCCCTTCCTCCACCAGCTTTACGGCGGCGGCAAGTGTCTCGGTGTCGTAGTCATACGTCCGTTTGAATACCCGAAGCACGCCCTCGGGTATCTCGCCCGTCATGTCGTCACCAGCGGCCCTCACGGCGCAGTACGCCAGATACCTCAGGAACGAGCTCAGCGAAGCGAAGCCGCCCCGCTCGCTCAACTGGCAAAAAATCTGAAAATCGCTATCCGATATTCGGAAACTCACTCGGTGCGTCCGATACTCCCTGCGCCGTACTACGCTCGCACCATCAGTCTGCCGCGCATCTCCGTCGCTCGCAGGTCTCTCAGTCTGGAAAGTAGAAGGGGTGTCACTCATCTCGGCTTTTCTTTACTTTTTATTTCTGCAAATATACAAAAAAATCTCCATAAAGCAAAAAAAAGACCCCCAAACTATTATAGCCTGGGGGAAACGTGATAAATAAAGAGGCTTTACACTAAAACCTTCAAGTCAAATGTATCGAGCCAACGCGAAGACTAATATCCTGCATCGCATCGTTGAAAATCTTCTTTTGCTCTTCGTTGAGCGTATAGGAACGGCCACGGACGAGCGTGCCGTTGAGACGCTGTGAGAGCCAGGCCGCACTCTTGCCGAAGTAATGCTCAGCAATATACGACAGAGGCAGCAGGCGATACGCTTCACCGTCAATCTGTGCGCGAAGATTATCAACAGAGATTTCTATCTCCCCGAGTTTTTGTTTAACGAACCTTCCAGCTTCTTCTTTTGTTGCCGCATCAGCATGGGCATGAAGCCAGCCGATGATCTCCTCTTTTCTGGCAACACTTGCCGCATCATCGTTGCCAGCAAGAGCGGCGTACTCGTTCAATAGTTCTGTAGCTTTATTCATTTTTGATTAGTTTTAAGCCTCCCCCGAAGGGGAGGTGGGTTCTACTTTCGCATTCTCAGCAGCCTTGAGAGGTCTCCGAGCAGCAAATCGACTCTTTTCTGAATCTCCGCTTCCTCAATGTGAAGGCCCTTTGCGATTCTCACATAGTCGGAAATCTCTTTCTTTTTACGACTGATTGCCTTTTCTAATTCTTCATTCATACTTGAATTTTTTAATGTTAAACCATCATTTATTTATCACAATGCAAAGATACATAAAGTATTTATTATGTGCAAGAAAAGCATAAAGAAAGTATTATGTTTTATATTTTTTAACGCTCGATTGCCTGCTCGGCCTCCAGCATCTTCCTCACCACCGTATCATCCAGCAGCCGCGCATACGTCGAGCGCGTCACCTTCGTCGAGCTATGGCCCAGCACCCGCGCCACCGTCTCCATGTCCACGCCAGCGTTCAGCAGCACCGTCGCCCCAGTATGGCGCGCCCAGTGGCTCGTGATAGGCTTATCGACCCCCGCCATCTGCGCCATCACCTTCAAATATTCGTTATACTTCACATTCGAGAGGATAGGCAGCCGCCACCCATACTTCTCCAGCACGGCCACAGCGGGCCGTAGCAGCAAGAATGAAAACTCCTTCCCAGTCTTCCCACGCTCCCCACTATACGACCACCTGCCGCCGCCCACGTCCACTAGCCTTCCTGCGTCGAAGTCGGCCAAATCATGATACGACAGGCAAGTGTAGCACTGGAACACGAAGAGGTCCCGCACCCGCTCCAGGCTCTCAGTCCCCATCCGTGCCGTCTCCACCCGTCGGAGCTCCTCCATCGTCAAGTACTTATGCAAGCTCTTGCTCTCCTTGTCCCGCTCGATATTCAGCCACTTGTACGGATTCCGCCTCAGCAGGCCAGCATCCATCGCGTCGATGATAAACGAGTTCAGAAACCGATGGTAGTTATTCCATTTCGAGTAATCCGTCATCCCCTTCTCCCTCAGCGCAGCATCCATCGCCAGCACGCCGTGGTCCGTCACGTCCGAGAAATAGCGAATCCCGCCCCACGCCGTGAACCATCTCAGAAAGCGGTCGTAACGCTCCTGACTGTCCGCGGCCCGTCCGTACTTTCTCACCTCGGCCCGCTCCCGACACCACTCCAGAAACGTCCGACCCTCCCCCTTCATCCTCGCCATCCTATCCGGGATGGCCATGATATCCACCATCCCCTCCTCCATCATCTCATCCAGCACGCGCAGTACGTCCCCGCGCATCCGCTCCAGCACCCTGTTCAGCGCTACAGCGTCCCCCCGCTTCACCACGCGACCGTCCCGCCACTCGCCACGGCCCAGCCTCACCCCTGTAGCCATCACCTTGCTCCTGCGCATATACGACACACGCATCTCCACACTGGCCACACCCGTCGTCGCCAGCGTCCCTCGCCGGTCAAAACACCAGCTAAAACTCGGTAATTTTTCCATATCCTTATCCTTTCTTTCTTGATTGATTTCTTTTTTCTTTCTTCTTTCTTTCTCGATTTCTTGATTTCTATCTGTGCAAACTTTCCCGTTTCCCCTGTGTACAACATTTCCATTTTTTGTGTACAACAAATGTACTCCACTAACCGCCATACATCGCATAATATCGCAATATATAGCAATATATCGAAGACGATACCGTACTCGTCAGCATGATGCTCTCGTAGTTGGAAATGACTGACAAGACATCGGGGCAGAGCTCGTCGCGCTCAGCCCTTAGCAAGTAAATCAGAATGTTGGTATCAAGGTAGAACCTCATCTCAAAACTGCTCTCATGTCGTGAATGACAACATGCAATTTGTTAGGATCGTCAGAGAAATACCATTCCCCTAACTTGTTCATCCTTTTCGGCATTTTTGCCAATAGTTCCTCCTTTGTATAAATCTTCTTCTTTGCCATATTTTTACCCTTTCTTAAATTTGATATTAGTGTCGAGGTAGAACCTCATCTCAAAACATACTTAACGTTTTTGTCTTCGAGCACCCACCCAGTGGACTGACCGCTCAGAACCCATTCGCCAAACTTACTGAGTTTGCCGTCTTGCTCCTTTTTAGCTCTCAACAGATTGAGAATATCTGTTGCTTTTGTCGTTTCCTTCTTTGCCATCTTTTTGTCCTTTCTTTGATTTTGTCAGAGATTGGCGAGCCACTTTTTGCCATTGGGGGTGCGGAACCACAGAAGGATGCCGACGCCGATCACGAGTGCTAATGAAAGCACGAAGCCTAAATAGTACATATAGCCCTACTCCTTTCTATTTGTCTTCGTGTCCTGGTGATGGAAATAGGCCACGCCGATGATGGCGATGAGCGACACCAAGGTACACATCCATAAAGGTCTTGAAACTGCTTCGCCGTATTCCTTCCAAAGGCCTTTTTTCCATTCAGCAGCTTGTTTATGTAGGCTGGGTTCAAATTCATACGCTGCGCAATGGCTTTTTGTGTAATCCCTTGATTATCAAAGAATTTACGCAATTCTTCATCAAAGAATTTACGCAATTCTTCCGTGTAACACATAGTTTTCTCCATAATCTAACCGTTAAAAATATTAAAAAATAGACCGAAAAGACCTAAAAGTTTGCACGAAAGACCAAAAATGCCTATCTTTGCACCCGTGGTTGGTCACATGACTGACTACCCATTTGCAAAGATAGGCATTTCCTGCCGTTTGCGCAACAAAATCAGTACAAAAAAGTAACATCAAAAAAATAAAGCTATGACAAAGGAAGAGTTTTTAAAGCTGACGGGGATCCGACAAATGAGCGACCCCGACTATGAAAAGGTGGAACACGCCTACATGTCAGTCCCCGATATGGACAAGCAAACCTTCTGCGAACTCTACGTCAACAACCAGCCCGAGTTGCTCAGCACGATGGCGAATGTCTTAGAACGTGAAAAGACAGAAAAAGAAAGCTGTAAGCAATGTCTCGAAAACGTAGCGGGGGATTGTCTGAGGGGCCTCAAAGAAAAGAAAGCAGGGCCTTTCTATGAAGCATTGGCTGACATACAGATAGAAATCGGGATCAGGGCGATGATCTTGAAAAAAATAGAATCAGAGGACAGCTTTTCGTCGGATGAAAGAGACTATATCTATGAGAATTTAGCGTGATTCCCCCAGGGGCGGAACGTCCGCCCCGCTCTCACCCACACCCAAAAGAAAAGAATATGAAACCGATAGCAATAGAGAAGATGACCCGCGAGCAGCTCCGGGCGCTGCCATTCGGCAAGGCTCGGACCTTCGAGCTGCCTGCGGCCCGGGACATCATCAACGCCACGTCGCTCATATACCGGTCGCAACATGTGCTGGGCTGCCGATTCACGGTCCGGTGCGACTACGAGCAACTGCGGATGACGATCACCCGCAAGAGGAAGGAGGGCGCCGATGGAACTGTCAAGAATTGAATATCGCCGACTGGTGGAGGACGTAGCGGAGGCCGTACTGGCCAAGGTGCTGCCCTTCGTCAAGAAGCGACGGGCGGAGAAGCCCGAGGAGCAATGGACGTGGGTGAGCGCTGAGGAGGCCGCCAAGATCGTAGGACTGACGAAAAACTACCTGCTCAGACAGAAGGCCTACTTCACCCACGTCAAGATCGGGAAGGCGAAAGCCTGCCGCGTGATGTTTCGCAAGGAGACCCTCGTCGAGGAGCACATGCGATCTCAGACAGAGCGGCGGCGCATACCTCCAGCACGCAAGAACGAGACACCCCCCACGGGGGCTGGAAATTGAATTTTCGCGCGTCGAAAGGTGCGGAGGGTGGGTATCATCCTCGACGGGGGCATTTTTTCTGACGACCCCCTCCCGAAAAATTAACAAGTCTTAAATCGGTTCGAGCGAGCCGAAAAATGTGTTAAAAATGGTACATACAATCATCTTAGCGGCTCTCCTCGCCCTCCTGCTCGGCATGCTGGGCAGCACGATCGCCCAGCTGTGGCGCGAGATGCGCGGGAAGTAGCCCACGAATAAGCCACCCCAACCCATAGAGCCCGCCTGTCGGCTCATCGAAGACAGGCCGCCCGCTTGCTGGCGCACGAGCAAGCCATCCACAACGAGATGAGGTCGTACTACCGCCCGCAAGGGTCGGCGGCTAACTACAGGTCGTCGGTGAGCGTAGGAAGTAGCATCGGGAGCAGTCCGCCAAGAGCGGGCACGACATAGCCGACGATGGATGAACGTAGGTTGAGGCGACCCGCCAGGGCAATGGCGCGGTGTAGCTCCTATATCAAAGTCCGGCTAATGCGGCCAGGCTTCACAGTCTGGGTGTCACAAGCCACCACGAACGCAGAGTGGCCGGGCGGAAGCGTCCGACATCATATCAACCATAACCCAAAAGAAAGGAAATAGTCATGGATAAGAATGACCTCGACGACCGCGCCCGCAACTCTGAGATACTTGCGTGGGTTGCGCTCGTAGTCAGTGTCGTATCACTGATAGCAATAGCGCTGCTAAAGCTATTGCGATAGAAATTATCGATATAATCTCCGCCCGCTTCGCTCTCCGCTCCGTGCGTTGCTTCTGCCGCTCATCTTCTATCATGTCATCGAAGACACCGATGGCTTCCGCTTCTCGTGTCTGTCGGCAGCTGACAAAGCCAGTCGTCACGGGCTTCGCTCCGATCTCTCGGAGCTTAGCGACAACCGCCAGCGGATAGTCTTCTGGCTTGATGATACCCTTAGAATTGAGGACGTCCAATGCGCCCTTACACTCTTTGTAAAACTTGATTTTGTCCATATCATTCGCTTTTTTGATTGTGCAAAGTTAGCAAAAAAAACTGAATCATGCGCACACCATCCTCCGAGCATCCGACAGGGCCGGGCGACGGCTGGGTGAAGCTCCACAGGAAGCTGCTGGAGTGGAAGTGGTACGGAGACGCCCACATGGTGCACCTGCTTGTCCATCTGCTGCTTACCGCCACGCACGAGGATAGGAAATATAAAGGCCTGACTATCAAGAGGGGGCAACTCGTCACCACTATCAAGGAACTGGCCGATGCGCTCGGAGCGTCCGAGACATCAACGAGACGGCGGATGAAACGACTGAAAAGTGGCGGATTTCTGACCATTAAAGTGGCGCATAACAGAACCACTATAACTATCTGTAATTATGATAGTTACCAAATGGATAAAAAAGAAAGTGGCGGAAGAACGGCGGAA
>ENA-OYXR01000086-OYXR01000086.1-human-gut-metagenome-genome-assembly--contig:-NODE-86-length-45197-cov-5.514045_pt1 | contig 45197 bp, 44 predicted proteins | sample MGYA00243241_ERZ653431 | MGnify/ENA primary metagenome ERZ653431 (study PRJEB26926, sample SAMN06165182) | human gut metagenome | biome: ENVO:00009003; feature: ENVO:2100002; material: ENVO:00002003... | reverse complement strand
GAAAAGAGCCGCGGCTGCACGTTGGCAAAGTTTATCGCCGGTCTCGGTATCCCGATGGTCGGGCGCCATGCAGGCCGGGATCTGGATCGCTATTTCCATGGCTCATGGGCTGAGTTTGAGGCGGCAATTCTCAACGGCTTCGATTTCACACAGCTGCCGGATTTTGGTGAGACCATGCACAACAACATTTATACCTGGTATGCGGATGCTCAGGAGGCAAAGCTCTGGCGTCCGCTGCTGAGAAAAATTCAATTTGAAACAAAGGAGAATTTGACTATGGAAACCACCATGAATAACCCCTTCGCAGGCAAGACTGTCGTTGCTACCGGAAAGCTGGAGCATTACACCCGTGACGGCATCCAGGAGAAGCTGATTTCTCTGGGCGCTCATCCGTCCGGTGCCGTGAGTAAGAAAACCGATTATCTGATCGTTGGCGAAAAAGCCGGCAGCAAGCTGACCAAAGCACAGCAGCTGGGCGTAAAAACGCTGACTGAACAGGAATTTGAGGACATGCTGGCCTGAATGGCAGGCGGCGCAACGGTTGCGGAGCAGGGATTACCTGCTCCGTTTCCGGTCTCAGGAGGAAATCAAGATGACAAACCACAAATACCGTTGTCCTGTCTGCGGAGCCAAGAGCTTCGAGGTCACAGCACATGTTACGCAGGATTGGAAAATCGACTGCAACGGCACTTTTCTGGAAGCGTTGAACGAGTGCGTTGAGGTCACGCACTATCCTGACGAAGCGGATATCTGGAGCTGTGCCAACTGTGATTTTTCCGCAGAAGGCAAATCGTTTCTCGTAAATACTCACAGTTAGGAGGACACATAATGAGAAAAACGAAGATCGGGGTCATGGACTTCCACGGCAGTGTGGATATCACCGACCCCTGTTACGACAAAGACGTCTGGTGCCGGATGAACAATGTGAAAATCAGTGAAGGCGAATATGCCTGCTATGTCTGGCGTCATACCGACAAAGGCAGGTATGAGGACGGTACGCCGTATTCGTATTTACTGGTTGGTGCGATTGGGATATACCGAAACGGTGATATACCGCGCCAGAAGGACATGGAGGAAATCGGCAGCATAGGCGTTGACGCCGGGCTGGCTGGGTTTTTCCACAACAAACCGGATTACAGTGACGAGGAATGGGGTAGGTTCTGTGACCGTGTCCGTAATGGCGATGCATGGCTGATAGAGGACGGCTTTTATAGCTTGTCCGGGTACGGCGACGGATGCTATGGCGTATATGCTTATAAACAGGATGGCGCAATCACCGCATTGGAACTCCGTTTTCTGTGATGAGGCGGGGCGCGTGCGTAGTTCTCGTGGATTGTGTAGAAAACAATAGGAGGTCACAAAATGAAAGAAACCAAGAATGCACGTTTCCGTCGCGTGGCGGAGGCGCGCGTCAACAAAATTATCCGGATGCTGCGCCTTCTGGGCAACTGCTCCGGAACAAACACCTATGCCTATGACGCCGATGCCGTCGAGCAGATCTTCACGGCACTGCAGATCGAACTGGATCAGGCGAGAAAGCGATTCTCTGAAAATGGGAGACCGGGACGAAATCGGTTCTCTCTTTCGCGAGCGCCGATGCCGGACACCATTTCGTATCCGCACATCACGCTGCCTCTGCCGGACGGCACACATCTTCGAGCCGTCGCTTATGCAGATACGACCTATCCGGCCATCAATCTGTATCTACTGCGGGATGGCGAGCCGGAGGAACTCGTATGCTTTGCGGAATACAACTCGGAGCACAGCCCCTGCCACGAGCTTTGCATCGGCGTCTACACCTCCGATGCGGAGGACACACAGTACTATGGGCCATATCGGCCGGAAAGGGAAACAGAGTATGGAAAAGGTGATTGATAAAAGCCAGGCATATGAAGCCTACCGACTTGCGTGGGATGATATCGCAAAGTTGCTGTCAGATCAGATCAAGGCTGTTCTGGGCCGAAGATTTCTTCTGCGTGTGTGGCCGGAGGATCAAGGATACTGGGGCGCCCGTGCACTGCATGGGCTGTTTTCGGTTGCTGATCTAAATCGGCTGCTGGATGCTGTACAAGCAGACGCGGAGACCCGCATGGAAACTCTGCCGGAGGATTCAGAGGCCGTACACGGTTTCGGCATGACACTTGGCTCGCTTCTTTTGAAAGCCGCTTTACAGGCGGACTGGAAGTGTGAGATGGTCGAGGACGATGCACTCTGGCTGATCGGTTTTGTCAGCTCGGAAACGCGGCCTTACACGGTGAGCGGTCTTCTAAGAACGCTCAATCCGGATACGCTGATGTCGGCCAAAGATATTCTGACATACCTGAAAGACAACGACAGCACTGACCGCACGCTCAGTGATATTAGGCTGCGCTATTATGCCGCGCACGGAAATGAGCTGTGCTGGCGCTATCCCATCAGCGACGGGATCCATGCCGGTGCGTTTATCCTGGCCACAAAAGACGGCTATCTGAGTCTACCCTACAACAGTATGGACGAGGAAGACTATGAAATCCTGGTATTGGATGATGCTGTATTTCACGATCTGGCATCGCTTACTACATTCCTGTCAGACTGGGAAGATTTCTCTGCCGACCTGACGGATGCCATGCGCGAGATGTGCCGCATTCTGGAAGGAGGCGAAGAGGATGCCTGATGCGGTTAAACCCGAGATCTGTCTGACAGGAAAGCTTCTATACCCGGTACATATCGGCCTGCCGGCATATATTCAGGAGACTGACGGATACCGAAGGACTTCCACAGTCTGTGCTATTCTGGAAGACACACAAGAAGCTACCGTGATTGAAACGCGCAATAGCGTGTATTCCATTCAGAAAGTATGAGGTGCAGTATGAACAACAATATCGACTGGATCATCCATCTTGTAGCAAACGGAGCCTGTGACGAGTGCGGGAAGGAGGAAAAAGGGTTCCTGCCCTATACCTGCAATGCGCATACTCATGGCATGGAGAAATATGACCACCCGGATTTTCAAGTGGTCCTGAGTCTTCCTCCCCGTGAAATCGGAAGGATCCTCAACACATTGGGGCTTAGGGTTCAGGAAGGAGAACGCTTTCAGGCCGGTAGGTATGTATCCGGCATCTATGCCGACTGCGATATCCGTCTGGATGAATTTCGGGAAACGGGACGCAATGTGCTGCGTGCAGTCATACCGGATCGGCAGAATCGTTTTCCGGAAGATCCACAGTGCGAAGAACCATATCGACTGCAGAGCGTGGACACAGAGGATCTGTATGAGAGAGAAGGTGCGTTGTCGTGAAAATTGCCATCTACCAGATTGCGATAGAGCGCGATGAGAACCGTCTTGCGTTTCAGAGCCTGAATCACATCATATCGGTCAGTAATGGTCGAGTCCCTGCAGAGCTTTACGACTGCGTTTTTGCCGGAGAAGTTTCTGCGCAAACACTGGAGGATATCTTCTATGTTTTCAACATGGAGCACCCTTCCGGTTACAAAGGGCGGTCGCTCTCGGTCTCCGATGTAGTGGAAATATTTCTTGCATCAGGAGGAAGTGAGTTCTATTACTGTGAGCCAATCGGGTTCAAGCGGATTCGCTTTGAAAAGGGGTAATCCAAACGCTGAGCACAAAAATAAATCAGGCTTTACAGCACAAACAGGAGGCGTCGAATTTTCGGCGCCTCCTGTAGCCTAAAAGGAGAATATCACAATGAACATCGAAGAAGTCTTATCAACAACGCACAGAATCTCTCCTCGTGAGAGGGTCCCCTTTCACCGCGCCTGCTGCGGCGAGTGCTGCCGCCATGTCCGGCAAAGCGTTCCCTTGGAAAGTCCGGATGTATTCCGGCTGACAAGGCTGCTGCGGGAAAGGGACAAGGGAATCATTTGCATGGACGACTTTGTTGCGCGGTATACCGAACTTGCCCTACTGGACGAATGTGGGTATTTCATGCTCATGCTGAAAGTTACAGGTGTTGACGACGCCTGCATTTTTCTGAAAGAGAATCGGTGTATGGTCCATGCGGCAAAACCAAGAACCTGCCGGATCTATCCGTTCGTTGCCGGTATCGGAGATGACGGCCAGCCGGAATATCTGGTGAGCCGCGAAAAGGAACACCATTTCAAAGGCCCGGTCGTTCATATAAAGACATGGATGAAACGGCGGTTTACCGAGGAAGACAAAGCTTTTCTCAGAATGGATCTTAGTTCTGCTCGGGATATTGCACGACTCATGCGTCGGATACCCGAATTCCATCGGCAACAGGCGATGCTCCTGTTCTGGCGATATAAGTATTCGGATTTCGACTTAGATCAGCCGTTCCTAAAGCAATATGCAAAAAATCTTCAACAGCTCAAGGCCGCACTGGCCCTGTTGGCGGAGCAGCCATAACCAATACAAACCGACGATTATTCTATGAAAAGGAGAAGTAAAATGAATCAAAGATTACAACACATTGTGGAGCACTACGATGAGATGTGCATCGGAACGGATGAGCATTTTCGTTTTCACTGCAAGCAGTGCGGGAAGTGCTGCATCAACCGGGAGGATATTCTCCTGAATCCCAAAGACCTCTACAACATATCCAAGGAACTGGGACTTGCACCACGGGACACCATTGCACAATATTGCGAGGTATATCTGGGGCAAACCTCCCGAATCCCCATTGTACGGCTCAAGCCGAGAGGATCTATTAAGCGTTGCCCGCTGCTCAGGGACCGGAAATGTTCTGTTCATAATGCAAAGCCTACGGTTTGCGCCCTGTTCCCACTGGGCCGCAGCATAAAGCTGGATGCGAAAGAAACGGATCCGAACGCCATTGAGCGTGCCAGGATCCAGTATATCATCAACTCCATTGAGTGCGGAGATCGTTCCGAAGAGCATACCGTACGCGAGTGGGTAGAAAGCTTCGGCATACCCATCCACGACAACGATTTTATTGCATGGCAGAAAGCGCTGTTCTCTGTAAGACAGCAAATCGTGGAGCTGGAGAAAATGCTTCCTGACAAATCCATGGAGCGGGTCTGGTCCATTACCTATCAGGCGCTGTATCTCAATTATGACATTCAGGAGGATTTCCGGGAACAGTTCCAAAAAAACAGCGACCGTCTTATCGACGCACTTGAACATCTGCCGGCATTGTGGAAGGAGCTCAGCCATGAATGATGACCGCAACCGTAGTCAAATCATTCGCATCGATGCACGCAACTGCTTTGTGGAAAGTCTGAATGATGCCTTTGAGATCGGGAAAGCGCATTTTACATTTGCCTCCTACGACCTCAGCAAGCCCTCCGGCCAGCGTCAGACCAACAGCATTCAAATCTACATCGATATGGCGGAGGTGTTGGAGTTGTGCCGGAAGCTGATGGGTGGTGAATTGCGCTATCTAATGCAGGTTAAGAAGAAAAATGGCGACAGCACGCCGCTCTATCAGTGTCTTGGCGGCACTTCGGCGGAAAAGCTCGCAAGGTACGGACGGGCACGAGCGGATGGGAAAAGCCTGTCGCGGACTGCGCAGCTCGTCTGCGGCAGTAAGACGGATTTTCTTTTCGTTGCTGACAGCGGTCCCGGAGAAACCAACGCCAAAGGCCTGATCGTACCGCGGTTCGGAAAGAATCCTGAAAACCATGTCTCGGTCAGCATGACTTTTGAACTGTTCAGCGAGCTTATGCTGATGACCAAAACCCACTACCAGTCATGGCTGACGGCATACTATCTGCAGAACCCGATAAAATCAGCGACATTGCCGGCGCAGGAAATGTATGCAGCGCCTGATAACACCCCGAATACACTCTTCTGAGGTACAGCCCATGAGGTTTCGTACATTCAGAGAAAGTATCCGAAACATGGGTGGTGTGTGGACAGGTAACGATGTGTATTTTGCACAGACACAATCGCAGTATACTGCCGCTTTTTTGCCGGAGTATCCGAAGAAATCTAAGAGGGACAGTACAATCAGCTGTTGCTGGCTCAATGGAGGCTGGGACTACAGCGGCGTGTATGCCGAAGAATTAAGGATGAAGAATGGCTGCGTATATCGGGGTTGCGCCCTTCTATCAAACGGAGCGATGATGTCGAGACGGTTCATGCCATCAAAACGATTGAGGATTGCCTGTGGAAGCAGTATCCTCAATACTGACCTTTCAGCGATACAGTATACCAGTGCGGAGGAGCTTGCAAAAGCAAGCTCCTCCGTTTTGCGTATAAGCATCTTTTGCGGCATCAGGCGATGCTCCACTCCCGCGCCTTTGTTTGCTCTGAAATCATACGGGCATACCACCCGTTTTGTGCCAATAGCTCCTTGTGGTTTCCGCGCTCACAAATTATTCCTTCGTCCAGCACAAGGATCTGATCCGCCCCGATGATCGTATTCAGACGATGCGCAATGACAATTACCGTCTTGTCTTTCATCAGAGCGTCCAGCGCCCTATGAATCTCTTTCTCATTGTCTGCATCCAAACTGGAAGTGGTTTCATCCAACAAGACGATAGGTGCATCCTTGATGAGAGCGCGTGCAATGGAGATTCGTTGCTTTTCGCCGCCGGAAAGGGTATTTCCACCTTCGCCCACCACGGTATCGTAGCCGTCTGGCAACGCCGAAATAAACTCGTGGCATTGCGCTGCCTTTGCTACCGCGATGATTTCCTCCATACTCGCACCCGGCTTTCCCACCCGGATGTTGTTCGCTATGGTGTCATGCAGCAGATAAACGTCCTGAAAGACGATGGCCATTTTCCCTGTCAGCACATCCGGTGACTGTTCCCGAATATCTGAGCCTCCAATCGTAATGGAGCCCTTTGACACATCCCAAAACCGGGAAATCAGGCTGATGATCGTGGTTTTACCACTGCCGGATGGCCCTACCAGTGCCGTCGTCGTCCCCGGCTTCACAGAAAAGGAAACGTCATGCAACACGGGTACATTCTTCTCATAAGCGAAATTTACATGGGAAAAGCTGACATCAAATGCGTTAAGCTGCGCTGCATCCTCACGATACGGCAAGGGTGCCTCCTGCCGAACCTGTAAGATGTTCTCCGCCGCCTTACTGAGATACTTCAATTCCGGGTACAGACTGCCGAGCGTTGCCATCATGCTGGAAAGCGATACGCCTATCATCAGTAGGGCGATCATGCGCTGTGTGTCGATTACTCCCGCCTGATATAAGGCCGGAGCCAAAATTAACGCTGCCGGAAGAATCAACGAGGTCACAAAACTGAAGGAGATAGAAAAAGGCATAATCGAGAGTTCCAGTTTTACGGAATCTTTTTTTAAGGAGGTAAAGCTATCGTCAAGGCGCTGAAACTTTTCGCCTGTCATGTTATAGAGCTTAAAGGTTCTGATTCCATTGATGTACTCCACAATGCGGGAGATCACACGACTAACGCTTGCCCGCTGCCTGCCGCCGTATTTCTGTGACATCTCTCCACTCAGACGCATTAAAGGGAACGCAATCAGGATCAGCACCGTAGCAATCAGTCCATACTGCCATGAAACCATAAAGGCAAACAGGAGGGCCAGAGCGCTGAAGAACAGCACCTTTATCAAACTCGCCAGAGAATGTGTCAAAACCTGTTCAAAGTCTGTAATATCCGTAGTCAGCGTACTCATGAGGCGGCCAATGCTGTTCTTGTTGAAATATCCAAGATTCAGGCTGCGGATATGATCGCCGAGAGCAAGGCGCTGCTGCGCCGAAATATCTGCGCCGCGATATTGTACCTGCGTATAGTTTACGGAAAATAAGATAGCCCTCACCAAAAACAACAGCACAAGGATGACGCTGTACAAGGTCAGTTTTTGCACCGTAAAGATGCCGCCGATCAGCTCGATAATCGTCAAAACCATTGCGCTGAACATCCCCATGTGCAACAGTGCGTCCAGACAGGACAGCACGATAGGTAAATACAGAGACTTTATATTTTTACCGGCAACCTGGCGAATCATTTTGAATGTGTAATTCATGCTGTCACCTCCTGCGTATAACTGCGCCACATATCGGCATACCGCCCGCCCTTTGACACCAGCTCGTCATGTTTTCCTTTCTCTAAAAGGCGTCCTTCATGGAACACACAAATCTGATCTGCTCCCGTAATCGTGTGAAGACGGTGAGCGATCATAATGGTGGTTTTTCCTTTCAGCAAGCACGATAAAGCAAGCTGGATTTTATGTTCGTTTTCCATGTCCGCAAAACTGGTCGCTTCATCGAAGATAATGATGGGAGAATCTTTCAGGATTGCCCGCGCAATGCAAATGCGCTGCTTCTCTCCTCCCGAAAGCTTTACGCCGTCCTCGCCCAGTTTGGTTTTGTAGCCGTTCGGAAGGCTCATAATAAAATCGTGGATCTGCGCGGCTCTTGCAGCATCTTCTACTTGCTGGGGCGCAGCTTCTTTGTTTCCAATGGCGATATTTTCATAAATACTGTCATGCAGCGTAAAGGTTTCTTGAAATACAAAGGACACCAAGTCCATCAGATTATCATTTTTCAATTCTAAAATGTTCTTTCCGCCGATGCAGATGCTGCCCTCCGCGACTTCCCAAAACTTGGGGATAAGCTGCGCGGCGGTGGTTTTTCCAGCCCCGGAAGCCCCGACAAAGGCGGTCAGGCTGCCTGCCGGCAGAGATAACGAGATGTTTTTCAACACATCGGTTTTGTCATATCGGAAAGTAACATCCTCAAAGCTCACGCTATGAGGCTGTGCGCGATCTAAAGTCTCCGTTCCCTCTGTTGTGCATGGCAGCTCCATAATGGTCTGGATTCGCCCAACGCCGCTCATAATCTGACTGAACATCATGGCAAGATTCATCAGATTGAGCAGGCTGGAAAGAAACACCATACTCATGACCATAAAATACAAATAATCCTGCACGGGCAATGTCCCCCGGAAGTAGAGTAGACCGCCCAATGGCAGGGCAAAAAGGATTCCGCTTTCAACCAATGCCACAAACAGGCCGTAGGTATATCCCTGACTTTTGGTGCAGCGTTTCCAGAACGCATTGTATTCCTCTACCGTGTCTGCATAGTCCCGATAGCTCTCAGCGGTCATATTGTAGGCTTTCATTACGGGCATCCCGTTGATGAACTGCATGATCGCCGTGTTCAGCTTTTCCAGCAGGCGATGATAGGTCGGCATCTGTTTCCCGGTAATCGCCATTGCCACACCTTGAATCATAAGCCCCAGCACCACAGGCACCAGCAAGCACAAAGCCATGGGGACATTGATCGTGAGCAGGTAAATGAATACGATCACAGGCGCGCATATTGCAGAGGTCACGTCCGGAATCTGATGAGCCAAAAATCTCTCAATCCGTTCCACATCTTCAATGATGACTTTTTTGATCTCACCCGAAGCATGGTCGGTGAAGAATCCCAAATTCACTTTTGCAATGTGCCTGCTGATCTGCGTGCGCACGTTGTATAGCGTGTTAAAGGCTCCAATGTGAGAAAATGTTCCTGAAACAATGGAGCAGAGAAATTTTTCCTGCAATCGCTGCTGCGGCAATCAAGCCATAGCGCAAAGCATTTCCTTCACCATCCAGCAAAACCAAGATGCTTCGATACACCATGACATACGGGACAAACGAGCATAATGCGCTGGCAATCCCGAACAGGGCAGATACAAACAGATGCAATTTATACTTCCCGGCCAACTGCATTAAATAAGCAGTGCCGGATTTTCTTTTCTTTTCCATAGCGCCTCCTGTTATTCCCGCATGGCGGCCATGAGCCGCCATGCGTCATCAATTTGAAAGTCATCTGCCAAAGTGCCGTCCCGGATCACAAGCGCACGGCTACAAGTGGCAAGGGCACATTCCAAGTCGTGGGTAATCATCAGGATGATATGGCCCTTTTGGGCAAGTGTGTGAAGCTGCTTGCTGACAGAGCGCATATTACGGCCATCTAAGCCACTGGTAGGCTCATCCAGAACGATGACCGGCGCTTCGTTCAACAGGGCGACAGCCAAAGCAAGACGCTGTTTTTGTCCTCCTGACAGGGTTGCCGGATGCCGGTCTGCAAACTCTGCCAAATTCAAGAGCGTCAGCAACTCGTCCGCCCGCAGTTTCAATGTGGGCGTTTCCTTTTTGCCAGTCAAAAGTTCGTCGGTCAGGCTTTCTCCGAATAACTGGCTGTCCAAATCCTGCATGATATACCAAATCACACCGCGCCGTCTGCTCTTTTTCAATGGCTTTTCCGCAAAGCGGATCGTACCGCCGTCCTCCTTCAGGAGCCCTGACAGCAATTTCCCCAACGTGCTCTTTCCGGCCGCATTGGGACCCACAATCGCAACGATTTCTCCCGGTGAGCAGGAAAACGAAACGTCCTTCAACACTTCATGCAAGCCGAACCGCTTGTGTAGTCTCTCAACGCTTAACAAAGGCTTCTGTTCAGTTTCCTTACCACTATTAGCAGGGAATGGCAAGTTCAAGAGTTCCATACTGCGAAGCCCCCACTCGAAAACCTGCTCATGGGGCAGAATATTCATTTCCTGCGGCGTCATCACGCTGACGATTTCACCCTTATTCAAATAGACGATCCGATCTGCTATATCACGCAGATAATAAAGCCTATGCTCCGCAATCAAAATCGTCTTTCCTTGCTTTTTCAAAAGACGGACAAATGCAGCAAAGTCCTCCGTAGCTCCCATATCCAGATTGGCAGAGGGTTCGTCCATCACATAGATATCCGGGTCAATCGCCTCCGCAGAGGCGATTGCTACCCGCTGCCGCATACCATAAGAGAGGTATCGAACCTTCTGTTCTAAAAGGTCCGTAATGCTCAATGCCTCCGCTGCGTCCTGAACTCTTTTCACGATCTCGTCATGAGGGACACCGTAGTTTTCGCAGCCAAAGGCAATTTCACCTGCTACCTCATTGGCAAAGAACTGGCTACGCGGGTCCTGAAATACATTCCCGACATACTTGCCTCGTTCCCATGAGGGAATCTCCGCCATGTTCTTCCCGAATAGCCATACTTCGCCGCTGAGCTCTCCCGTGAAGAAATAGGGGATCAGTCCATTTATCACGCGGGTCAAAGTACTCTTTCCGCTGCCGGAGGGGCCCGTCAATACGATGACCTCCCCCTTTTCTACGCTGAGATTGATATGCTTCAACTGATTCTCCGTGTCTCCGTAGGAGAAACTGAGATTTTTAATTTCAATCGCTGGATTCAATTTCTCACCTCACACCAAGATACACATGGCCGCTGTTGAAATAAACAGCGCAATCATGACGCCATCGCTTACAGCCATCTTGTTTAAGTAGTAGCCTTCCTTCTTGTAGGGACTCTCAATCCCGCGAACAACGCTGGATGCCGCCAACTCGTCTGCAATTTTCAAGGAGCGAAACACCATCGGTACGACCACATATTCAAAGGTGTTAAGCGGATGTAAAACCACTTGAAGCGGAGAGAGCAGAAGTCCGCGCGTCTTCATGGCATCCAGCACATCAGAAAACTCCGAAGCCACCGTTGGAACAAAACGCAGTATGACAATCACCGTCAGCCTTACGGAGGACGGAAGCGGCAGTTGCCGGAGGGCAGCAGTCAGCTTGCCCGACGGAGCCTGTGAAACAAGATAGACCGCCATAAAGACGGGGATCAGTTCGATCAGGAAAGTAAAAAGCATGGGGGATGGAATATTGATACCATGGCGCACATTGAATGTAAGCCATCCGTAGCTAATGAGGAAAGCTACTAAGAATTTCAGTCCCTTTCCCCAATACCCGAATATTGTCATCACAAGAAACAGTGCGGCGGTGCAGGCAATATGCAGCCACATGTTTTTGCAGAGAAAAGCCACGGCGCAGACACAAACAGCCAATATCAAAAGCGCAAAAATGTTGACGCGGCGGATCAGTTTTGTGTTGTTAATTACGGCTTCCATCACTTTACAATTCCTACTTTCTGGAAATGGCGTCTCAAAATACGCTGTCCAAAGAGGCAGCCAAGCAGGGCAAGAGCTACCGTGATCGCACAGGCTCCAATCATGTGCCACGGGCTGGAGAGCATATTGAGTTGCATATCAAAGACTTCCTGAGAAAAGCCTTCCGTGGATGCCTTTGCCACATAACTTTCCCAAGCAGCCCAGATCGGAACAGTGTTTCCGATAATCATGCTGAGGCCATAACAAGACCACCCGATGGCGTTGCGCAAAGGCTTCCGATAGCTGTCCTTGCCCAGCATCACAAGCTCGCAGATTACACCTACCAGCAGAAAATAAGGAAGCAGGAATCCATAGCCGCCCAATGCACTGATGATGCCAAACACGGCACTCCATACCATCAAAATCCCGTGTTTGTTCAGCCGATTGGCAACAACGAGGTAAAATGTCGCGCAGAAAAATTCCTGAATGCCGGCAGCGCAGTAAAGGTACAGGAATGGAAACGGAAGTGTCAGAGCACCAACCGCTCCATATACTGCAAATGTTAGGACCATCATGGCTGCAATTACCATCACGTCCCGCGTGGTAAATCTTTTCTTTTCAGTCGTAGTATTCATAAAAAAACTCCTTTCAAAAAATAGGTCTGTAGGATTCACAAGAATGAGTTAGAGTAGGCTAACCAACGGGCAAAAAACACCTCCTCACACAAAGTACAATTTCCACGCACTACCGAAAAAATCTGCAATGAGATGTATTCTGTCAAGTGCTTCGTCCTTTTCCAGCTTATGACGCACAATCTCGAAGAACGCATAATACTGTGCAGAAAATAGAATATGTATTTCGTCCAGCGTCAATGGACGGCACGAATAGCCCTGGCGAATCATCTCCTGCTGAAAGGCATAAGTCTGTTTTTCTTCCTCCTCAATAAGCTGATCCACAAAGCTTTCGTAGGCGCTTCCGGCAGACTGGCTGATAAGCAGGTAGAAAGCGTCCTTGTTTGCGAAAATGTACTCCACCAGTACGGAAATAACCTCATCAGAAATATTCCACATATTTTCCGGATGGCCATCTGTCAGAGAAGCGAAGCCCCGTTCTCCGCCTTTGCGATACAAATCCAACATATGATCCGCAACTGGTGACACAAGTGCGGCAAACAGGCTTTCTTTATCGGCAAAATACCGAAAAATTGCGCCAGTGGTCAGCCCAGCTTGTTTTGCAATACTGCGAACGGAAGCATCGTTATATCCCTTTTCCATGAACTCCTTTTTGGCTGTGTCTAAAATCAGTTGTTTTGTATCTTCACTCTTACTCATGCTAATCACCTCCCAGAAAAATAGCACTGCTATTTAATTATACACAGGTTGCGTCAAATGTCAAGATAGCAGTGTTATTTTAAGCCCAAATTTACAAACGTAGCAAACGTAGCAAACGTGGCAAGCAGGGCAAAGAGGTACCCACTTTGCTTTTCGGGCAATTTCTGCCGCCGCGAAAACTGCCCTCTGCTTGTCAGGGGCAGCGCCCCTGAAACCCTTTGAACACACATAAATGTGTGGCTGCGCGTTTCTGCGAAACGCTTTAGGAGCATGGCCGTTACTGGCGATCATGCTCCTGTTTCTTTTCCTCGCTGCGCTCATCCTTGCCCAGCATACGATCCACGTTCTGCTTGTGGAGCAGCAGCTCGCGCATCTCGTCACGGGCGGTGCGGTATTCGGCATACGCCGCCTTTTTTTCGGCAAGCAGCTTGGCATATTCCTCCTGCAAGCTCTTGACGGTAGGGAGCTTTTTCACGCCCAGCTCGTCAAAGGCGTTCTTCGCCGCCTTGTGCAGAAGGATGTCGCTCTCATGCTCCGCGAGATACTTTTTCGAGTAACCGGCCTTGCGGTAGCCCGCGTAAACGTCGCGGGTCTTGGCGTAGTTGATGATATGCGTTTTCAGCACGGCGATCTCCGCCATGCGCGTCTCCGCCGCCTTGATCTGCGCGGACAGCGCGTGGAACTGTTCCGTTGCAGCAGAGGCTTTTTCCTCCAGCTCCCCGTAGTCCAGCAGTCCATGCTCCCGGAGATAATTGTAGGTCTGCGCCATCTGCTTGACGTTGAACACCTTTGCCCAGCGCTCGTAACCGCCGCCCTTTCCGGCTTGCAGCTTCGCCTCGATGTCGATGAGCAGCGTGTTCTTTTTCCGCGTGGCCTGCGTCCGTTTTTTGCGCGGCGTATGCTCCTTTTCTCCGGCAAGAACGGCGCGCAGATCGCCCTCTGTATAGCCGTCTATGGAAGAAAGACGGACAAAGCCCTTTTTATCGGGATGCCGCAGGGACAGCGTATTCCCGCGCCGCCTGACCTCGCAGCCAGCATCGCGCAGCAGCTTCAAAAGCGCGTCGAAGCCGTCGGGCTTCTGCAAAAGCGCCGCGTCGATGAGGCCGCAGAGCAGCTCCCGGTGGGAGGGCTTCGCCTTGTTTCCCAGCCACTTGCCGTAGTGATTTTTCCCGCGCTTCGGATCGGCGATTACGGAGAGCCGATGCTCGGTGCAGATGGCATCGCTGAGCCTTGCGACGGCCCTGCCGGAGCCGAGAAAATCGCGGAACTTATGCTTGCAGTCCAGCGTGGTGGAGTTCCAGATGATGTGATTATGAATGTGCTTTTTGTCGGTGTGCGTGGCAACGAAAAAGGCGTGTCGTCCTTTCAGAAACCGCTCGGCAAACTCATAGCCTACGCGGTTTGCGTCCTCCGGCGTGATCTCTCCGGGCTTAAAGGACTGGCGCACCTGATAGGCGATCACGTCGTGCCGCTGCTCCCGCCCTGTGACGGTCTGGTACTGGCGCTTGGAGTAAAGAAACTCCGCATCAGCGGTTTTGGGGTCGCACTGATAGGCGGAGATCAGCTCGCCGCCCTGCGTCTTATCTGGATTCTTGGAATAGTCGATGCGGTCAGTCAGGCAGTCGGCAATTGTCTTGCCCTGATTAACGTGCATGGAGATGATGCGTGTGGTCGCCATGGGGCGCGGCCTCCTTTCGGTGGGATGGATTTGTAATTTCTTTTTTGAAGTCCTCCGTATTTTTCTTGTATGTTTGCGCTGCCATGTGCTATACTATGATATAAGGAGCGTGATGCGAAATGACCTTTGGCGAAGCCATCATCAAGCTGCGCAGTGAGCGCAGGATCTCCCAACGTCAGCTTGCGGAGGAATTGAACGTGAGCTTCACCTCCGTCAATCGCTGGGAGAACGGAAGGACGATGCCCAATAAAATGACGGTGTTCGTCATTCGCAAATACTGCGAGGAGCACGGTCTGGATTTTTCTTATGACGAGGGGGTCGGCACATGAATCACAGAATGACGATAGCGCAAATCTGCGGTGCGGTGGAATCGCCGCTCTTTGACCGAAAGAGCGCCCGCATCGACGCAAAAACGCTGGCGATTCATCTGATCGCCTTTGCCAACGCGGACGGCGGCATGATCGCTGTCGGCGTGGAGGATGACGGTACGATCACCGGCATCGACGGCCATGCGGAGCATATCAACGAGCTGCTTCGTGCGCCGTTTGACTTCTGCAAGCCCTCCGTGCGGGTGGAAACGGAACGGCTCTCCTGCGTGAACAGGGACGGAACGCCCGACCATATTCTGCTGATCGAGGTGTTGCAGAGCAATGACCTCCACGCCAATCAGGCGGACGAGGTTTTCTTCCGCGTCGGGGATAAGTCCAAGAAACTCAATTTTGAGGAACGCTTGCAGCTCATGTACGCAAAGGGGACGCGCTATTTTGAGGATACGCCTGTCCCGGACGCGGCGATGGAGGACATCGACCTCGGCTTTGTCAAGGCGTACACGGAAAAGCTGGGCTACCGAAAAAGCCCGGAGGAATACCTGCGGGAGAACAAGGAGTTCGTTTCGGAAAAGGGCGGCAAGGAGGTAGTCAGCGCCGCCGCCATGCTGCTGTTTGGCAGGAATCCGAAGCGTTTCTTTCCCCGCGCCCGCATCCGCTTTGTCCGATATGAGGGTACGGAGGCGAAGGTCGGCGCGGAGATGAACGTCATCAAGGACGTGGTATTCGAGGGCCGCATTTTGCAGGTGACGGAAAAGGCGCTGGAGTTTGTGCGCGGGCAGATCAAGGAGCGCACCTATCTCGGCGCGGATACCCGGTTCGTCACAGAGCCGGAATACCCGGAGTTTGCGTGGAAGGAACTGATCGTCAACGCCGTCGCGCACCGGGATTACAGCATCAAGGGTACGGACATACAAATCAAGATGTTCGACGACCGGCTGACGGTGGAAAGCCCCGGTACGCTGCCCGGTATCGTGCGGCTGAACAATATGCGGCACGTCCACTTTTCCCGCAATCCGAAGATCGCGCAGTTTTTGCATGAATACGAATATGTGCAGGAGTTTGGCGAGGGCGTAGACCGTCTGTACGAGGTCATGGAGACGGCGGGGCTGCCGCAGCCGGAGTATCGCGTGGAGGCGTTCATGCTATACGCCACCATTCGGAATACGAAGTCGGAGGATAACTGTGGTGGAACCACACCAGTCACCACCACAGTTATCGCCACAGATACCAGTACAGTCGCAACGATTTTAGCTTTCTGTGCGCAGCCTAAAAGCCGTGAGGAAATCATGTCCATGTGCGGACTGAAGAACAAGAACCATTTTATTAAAGCACACCTGAAGCCCCTGCTGGAAAGCGGGCAGCTTCGCATGACCATTCCCGACAAGCCCAACAGCCGCAATCAAAAATATGTTGCGGTCAAACCGGAGGAATGATATGTTCACCTATATTTCCATTGAAGAATTTGCGGACGGCGTAGTAAAAAACAACAAGGATACCAACCGTAAGGAGCTGATCGCCTCACTGCGGGAATCCCTTGCCGCCAAGAAAAACGGCGCAAGGTGCATGATCTGCGGCGCGCCCATCTGGGCGGCAGGCAGCGGCGTCACAGGGACGTACCTGTGCTTCACCTGCACCACCGGCGAGGCCGACGACAGCGAGGACTACGAGATCGAATAAACAATACAAGCGCGGAGCATATCGCCCCGCGCTTGCTGTGTAATATGGCGTTTCTGAAATTGCACAAAAATATAGCTTTTCAAAATGTTTTGCGCGTTTCTAAAAATGTATCACCCGTAAATCCTGTCCTGAATCGCGTAGCGCAGGACGTGGAGCTTTGCTAACAGCCACGTCGCCAGCATGGGCAGTCCGTAGGGGCTTATGAGGAACGCGATCACCAGCAGCCCCACGCCGTAGCTGACGGAATCCACGAAGATGATGAACAGACCGAAGAAGCCGAGAATGGCGGCGGGGATGCAGAGGATGCCGCTGGACAGGCTGACGACGAACACGAAAAACCATGTGACGACGGCAAGCACCGCGAGGATGGGCGCAAACAGAAGTTTCAAAAGAAAGCGCATCTCTTTTTCCTCCATTCGTTTTGTATTGTGAGAACAGGATACAGGAATATGCTCCAGATTGCAAGGATGACGGGGAACAAAAAAGCAGGGGCGGCCTGCGCGCAGCAAGCCGCCCCCACATGGGATAAATACCCCATTATTTTATGGCGGCAAGGCGGGACAGGATACCGCTTGCCGCCTGCCAGATCCGCTCCTGATTTTGGAGTATATCATCCATATCCGCAGCGTAAACGCGCCCTGTTTCATGCACCCGCCGCGTGAGCTGATTGAGGTTGTTGGAGGAATACCGCAGCAGCGACACCAGCTCCCGCAGCTCCGGCAGATCGAGCTTCACCACATAGCCGTCAATGGCCATTTTCCGAAGATATGCGCCCATGTTCGTCGTGCCGAGCTGCGCCATCTTCGCCTCTATCATCGCCCGTTCCTCCGGTGTCACGCGGACTTTAAGCTGGATGTCCCGTTTCCGCTTCGCCATGTCACAGCTCCAAATCCTTCTTCTTTGCGGCAGGCTGCTTCTGCTCCGCCGAAGCCTGTTGCAGCTTGGAGCGGACGGAGGGACGCCGGAGGTTCTGGCTGCGGTCCTCGTCCTTGCCGATCAGGGCAAACACGCCCCTGCGGTCTTTGAGGGTCGTGAGGGCAAGGGTGGAAAAGGGCAGCAGTTTTTGCAGCGCCGCCGTGTCCTTCGCTCCGGCGCGTTCCATGAAGTCACGGGACACCTCTGCCATGAAATGCGTTCCGCCGGGGCTGTTAGGCTGGGCAGGCTCTTGCAGCTTACCCAGCAGCCGCGCAGCCTCCATTTTGATCTCGTCGGCTGTGAGGGGCTGCTCACGCCGCGCCCCCGTGAGAAACAAATCCGTCAGGCCGGGGTGGGAGCAGACCACAAACTGCACCGAGCGGTCGCTATCCATGCCGTCTTTGTTTTCATAGACGGGGATGGTATTCGCCCAGCGCTTGTTGTCCCGCGAAATGCGTCCATCGTAATCAAAATGGCGGACGGTGGCCGCGAGGACGTAGAGCATCCGCTCCTGCCCGAACTGCTCCGCCACCTGTCCCACCGCCGCAGTGTCAAGGCGGTTGTCCCGGTAATTGTCCCGGATGGCGGCTTCAATGGCGTCCTTACAGCTCACATTGGCGCGGAAGGACGCGCGGTAGGCGTCCAGCTCCCCATTCTCCCGCGCGTGATCGGCGGGATAGGGATAAACCGGCAGCTCCCGGAGCTTTTTTGCTTCGTCTTTTGCCGTGTCCTCTATGCTGTCGCGGATCGTGTCCATGTAGCCGGTTTCCAGATCGGAGAACTTGTCGTAAAGGATCGCCATGGGCGAGGGGGACAGCAGCAGCGCCCGCGTTTCCGCCTCGCTGAGCGTCAGCTCCTCCATGCTCATCAAAATATCCTCCCGCACGGTGTATTCATAGCTGTGATGGAGGATTTCCTCCGGGGGCTGGCCCTTCAGCCAGTCCCGGTACTTGTCCTGCTCCCGCGAGAGCTTGTCGTATAACGATTGCTGTAATGCCTCGTTCATATTCATCGTGCCTCCTGTTCGTGAGATTTTTTCCGGTCGCCCGCACCGTGGACGCTGGGCGCTTTCAGCTTGCCGAGGACGGAGGGGCGTTTCGCCACCACATTCTCCGCCGCCTGTTCCATGGGCGTCCGGTCGTCGATGTTCAGCTCGGCGTTCAGCTTCGCCAGCCGCGCGGATTTTTCTTTCAGCTCCGCTTCTTGCGGGAAGGGCTTGCCCAGCTCCGCCTTGGCCGTTGCAAGCTGCGCCTGCACGTTTTCAAGCCTGCCCTGCACCGTTTTGTACCGCTCCGGCATCTGGGCGAGGGCGTTGTCGATGCGGACAAGGTTGCCCCTTGCGTCCTTGCCCAGCTCTACCCGGTGGCTCATCTTCCCCTTGAGGGTGAGAATGAAGTCCTTGCCGAAGTTTTCCACGGTCAGCGACATAGAAAAGCCCCGGTAAGTGCCGATGGGAACACTTTCGAGGCCCTTTGCGTCCTTGAACGCTTCCAGAATGGCAGCACAGGCATTGTCCTTGTCGGTGAGAAAGTCGCCCTTGACCTCCATACCCGCAAAGCCGTCCTTCGGATGCGGGTGGGCCTCCAGCGTTCTCATATCCGCCTCAAAGCCGGAGAGGAAGCCTTTGTTTTCCTCGATCTGCGCCGGAAAATGCCGCAGGATGTTGTCCTCCAAGCGGTACTGCTGGCTCTGGTGATTGGCCTTCATCAGCCGTAGCCGCGCCACGTCCACATCGAGGTCCATCTTTTCACGGATGCGTTCGTCTCCGGCGCACAGCGCCTTGATCTCGGCATAGGAGAGCGCCGCCTCGTCAATATCCTCACAGCTTCTCACCGGGGATTTTGAGGTCATGATCTGGGAGATGAACTTCTGCTTATTTTCCACCGTCTGCCAGAGGTAAGCGTCGAATGTGGATTCCGTGACATAGCGGTAGATATGCACTTCTTTGTTGCGGTTGCCCTGCCGGATGATGCGCCCGCTGCGCTGCTCCAGATCGCCCGGCCGCCACGGGCAGTCGAGGTCGTGGAGCGCCACGAGCCTGTCCTGCACGTTCATGCCCGCGCCCATCTTGAAGGTGCTGCCCATGAGCACACGCACCTGACCGGAGCGCACCTTTGCAAACAGCTCCTTCTTTCGGACTTCCGTATTCGCCTCATGGATGAATGCGATCTGCTCGCGGGGGATTCCTCTGGCAACGAGCTTTTCCCGGATGTCGTCGTAGATGGTAAAGGGTGGCTCCTCCGGTTCGGTTTCCGCGTCAATGGCAGCCTCCAGCGCGTGAAGCTCCGGGCTGTCCGTGCCTTTCGCGGCGATCCTGCCGCTCTGCGCCGCCTTGCCCTTGGGAGTGGACAGGTCGCAGAACACGAGCTGCGTCAGCTTCTCCGCCTGTCCGTCCTGCCAGATGCGGTGGATGTTGTTGACGCAGAGATTGACCTTGCTGTTCGGGTCGTCCGGCAGGTCGGGGTTGATGACGCGCTGATCGAGGCCCAGCTTGCGTCCGTCCGAGGTAATCTTGAGCATATTGTCGGTGCTTGCGTCCACGCTCCCCGCGTGGACTTTTGCGGCGCGCTCGGACAGCTCCTGCACCATCTGCTGTTGCAGCGCCGTGGGCTGTGTGACCTCGGTGTGGTAGATGGCAGTGGGCGTGGGAAGGTTAAGCTGATCGGCGGTCTTGATGTCCGCCGCCTCACGAAACAGGTTCATCAGCTCCGGCAGATTGAAGAACTTGGCAAACCGCGTCCGCGCCCGGTAGCCCGTCCCCTCCGGCGCAAGCTCGATGGCGGTGGTGGTTTCCCCAAAGGCGGAGGCCCAGCAGTCGAAGTGGGTCAGGCTGTTGCGCTTGAGCATATCGTGCTGCAAATACCGCATCATGGTATACAATTCCGTCATGGAATTTGAGACGGGCGTACCCGTGGCGAAGGTGACGCCCTTGCCGTGGGTGATTTCGTCGATGTACCGGCATTTTAAGAGCATATCCGAGGATTTCTGGGCGTCGGTTGTGGAAAGCCCTGCCACGTTTCGCATTTTTGTGTAGAGGAACAGGTTTTTGAAGCTGTGCGCCTCGTCTACATACAGCCGGTCTACGCCGAGCTGTTCAAAGGTCACAACGTCGTCCTTGCGGGCGGCGTCATGGAGCTTTTGCAGCTTGGTTTCCAGATTTTTCTTGGTACGCTCCAGCTCCTTGATGGTAAAGCGCTCGGCGCGGCTGGCCTTGAGTTCTGCAACGCCGTCCTCGATCTCCCATATCTGCTCCTGCAAGAGCCGTTCCTGCCGCTCTCTGGATACGGGGATGCGCTCAAACTGGCTGTGGCCGATGATAACGGCGTCATAGTCGCCGGTGGCAATGCGGGCGCAAAACTTCTTGCGGTTACGGGTTTCAAAATCCTTTTTGGTGGCCACAAGGATATTGGCGGAGGGATAGAGCCGCAGGAACTCCGACGCCCACTGCTCCGTCAGGTGGTTTGGCACCGCAAAGAGGGATTTCTGGCACAGGCCGAGGCGCTTTCCCTCCATGGCTGCGGCGATCATCTCAAATGTCTTGCCCGCGCCCACCTCATGGGCAAGGAGCGTATTGCCGCCGTAGAGGTCGTGGGCGATGGCATTGAGCTGATGCTCCCGCAGGGTGATCTCAGGATTCATGCCCGGAAAGATCAGGTGTCTGCCGTCATACTCCCGGGGACGGGTGGAATTGAAGCGCTCATTGTAGAGCTGCACCAGCTCCCGCCGCCTGTCGGGGTCCTTCCATATCCAGTCCCGGAATGCCTCCTTGATGGCCTGCTGCTTCTGCTGGGCGAGGGTGGTTTCCTTACTGTTGAGGACGCGCTTTTCCTTGCCGTCCGCGTCCCTTACGGTGTCGTAGATGCGCACATCCCGCAGGTTCAGCGTATCTTCAAGGATTTTGTAGGCGTTGGCGCAGTCGGTGCCGTAGGTCATGCGGGCGTTGATGTCGTTGTAGGGGATGCTGTTCTTGCCGGAGATGTTCCACTCCGCCGTGAACTCCGAGTAGTTGACCTCCAAGGAGCGGCGGGCATACAGAGGCGGCTCCAGCAGTTCGAACATGAACTGCTGAATGTACTTTTTGTCGATCCACGTCGCGCCGAGGCGCACCTCGATTTCCGAAGCATCCAAATCCTTGGGCTGGGCGGCGCGCAATGCCTCCACGTTGGGCACATAGCCGGGACTGTCAACGGCGGCTTTCTCCGCCTCCCGCAGTTTCTGGCGCACGTTGCCGGAGAGGTATTCGTCCGCCGTCTGCCAGTCGTCGTACACAGGGTCGAGGAAGATGACGCCGTTCAGCTCGTCGATGATGTCGTCCTCACTCTTGCCGGTGAGCTGGGACATATACGCCATATCCACGCGGGCTTTTTCCCCAATGGACAGGGCGAGGGCTTCTGCGGCGGTGTCCACGCTGGTAACGGACTGCCGCTGCCGGATGGTGCGCTTGGTGAACATATCCGCCTTGCCCTTGAGCTTGGTCTTGTCCTCATCGTCCAGCATTTCAAGGGAGCAGAGCAGGTAGTAGGAGCTGTCGTCTGCAAAGGCGAGGGCGTTGCCGCGGCTGTTGATGAGGCCGTATTTCTCCGTGAAGCGGTCATAGAGGCGGTTGAGCCTTTGCTGTTCGGCGCGGATGGAAACATCGTCGGATTCCCACATCTGGAGGTCGATGAGCCGGTGAACGCAGTCCCGCAGCTCTGCCATTCCCTTGACGCGCTCCTTTGCGGTGGCGTTCAGGTTGGGCTTGACCATGACGGAGTTCTCCCGGTAGTACACCTCACCGTCCACCACGGCATAGCTGTAATTCTTCACGTTGGGGTCTGCGGGAATGGTATCCTGTATGGTTTCGTTCTCACCGAGGTCAGGCAACTCTGCGGCTTCGTACTTGCCGCCGATATTCTGAATGGCGTATCTAAGCTGCGTGGCAAGGTCCAAATCCTCATACGGTTCCACAGTAAAGTCCTGTCTGCCGTACTGCGTACTCTCCGAGGTCTGTCGGCCTAATACCATTTCGGGATTGTCGAGGAAATACCGGTTGACGGGAAATCCATCTTCATTTTCGCCCAAATGCACCCAGTCCGGCTCAATGTCGATGGGTCTGTCACGCTTTTGCAGGAAGATGATGTCGGACACCACCTCCGTACCGGCGTTGGCCTTGAACGCATTGTTGGGCAGGCGGATCGCACCCAACAGCTCCGCCCGCTGCGCGATGTACTTACGGACTTCGGGAGATTGTTTGTCCATCGTATAGCGGGAGGTCACAAAGGCGATTACGCCGCCCGGACGCACCTGATCCAGCGTTTTGGCGAAAAAGTAGTCATGGATGGAAAAACCGAGCTTGTTGTAAGCCCGGTCGTTGACCTGATACTGTCCAAAGGGCACGTTGCCGATGGCAAGGTCGAAGAAATCCCGTCTGTCGGTGGTTTCAAATCCTGCCACGGTAATGTCTGCCTTGGGATAGAGCTGCTTGGCGATTCTGCCGGTGATGCTGTCCAGCTCCACACCGTACAAGCGGCTTCCTTGCATCTCCTGCGGGAGAAGCCCGAAAAAGTTTCCGACGCCCATGGCAGGCTCCAAGATGTTGCCGGTCTGGAAGCCCATGCTGCCGACAGCCTCATAGATTGCCTTGATAACCGTGGGACTGGTGTAGTGGGCGTTCAGCGTGGAAGCCCTGGCGGCGGCGTATTCCTCCGGGGATAGCGCGGCGTACAGCTCCGCAAATTCGTCTTTCCAGTTATCCTTTCTTTCATCAAAAGCATCCGCAAGTCCACCCCAGCCGACATAACGGGATAGGATTTCCTGCTGCTCCGGCGTGGCCTGTGCGCCCTCAAGCTCCAATTCCTTCAGAAGATTGATTGCCGCCATATTCGCCCGGAACTTGGCCTTTGCGCCGCCTGTGCCTAAATTGTCATCCGTGATGCGGAAGTTTTCCGCAGGCGGCTTTTGCGGCATGGGCGGCTCCGGCTCGGTGGTGTGGATAGTCTGGATTTCAATGTCATAGGGAAACTGGCTTTTCTCGCCGGGGTAAAACGCTACGGTTTCCGTGGTAAACTGCGGCTGCTCCGGTTCAGTCGCCTCCGATGCTGGCTGTTCAGGAAGAGAAATATCTGGTTCAGGCTGTGCCTGTGTCCGGCTCTGCGCCTGCGCTTCCTCCAGAAAGACGGCGCGCAGCACGGGAGCGGCGTCCGGCCACAACAATCCGAGGGCGTGTACGCCCTTTTCCCCATGCACCTGCGCCTGAAAGCCGCTTCTTGAGGTGATGAAATCTGCCCCGGTGCCGTCCTCCAGCGTCATGGTGTCCGCGTCCGACGCGGCGAAAACGTTGGAAAGATACGCGCCGATGGCGGCGTTGCCCTCGCCCTGCCGGAACAGCTCCCGCACCTCGTCCCGGATGTCAGGCGTGAGGATGCCGTTCATCAGGAGGTCGCGGAGGTCGTCGTTTCTGCTCCGTGCGGGAAGATAATCTGTTATGGCGGCGTTTCTCTCATCCCGGCGCAGCAGCCGTTCAAAATTCTCGCGGCTTTCGGCGCGGAATACGGGATAGCGGAGCGCAGGGTCACGAAGCTGCACATTTAGAGCGCCGATCTCCGTGATCTCAAAGGGGGTGTTGTCCAGATAGACGGTATCGCCCACGGCATACGGCGCACGAAAAATCATGTTTTCCTGTTCGTTTTCGGCGGTGATCTCCTTGACAGGTTGCGTCTGCTCCGCAGCGAAGAAATAGCCGGTGTCGAGGTAACGCTCAAAAACGGTGCGGTCTACGCTGACCGTTTCCTGCTCCGGGACGCTTGGCAGAGTGTACCAAACATTATCTTCGTCTACACGCTCGACCACCATCAGAGTATCCCGCTGTTCGGCTGCGGTGGAAGAAAAGCCGTCGCCCACGCGATAGGCATTCCCCAGCGGCGTTGTGAAAACCGGCACGTCCGGCTCCATACCGCGGCTGCGCTGAATACTGGAGAGGTAGTCAATGGCGTTAGATTGTTCCGCGAAGCGAAGCACCTGCCCACCCTCCTCATAGAAGAGGTCAAGGGCCGAGTCCCAGATGCCGGTAATGCCGCCCTCGTTGGGGTGCAGACGGATGGAAAAACGGTCCGGTGAGTCCATGTACGCCGCCTGCGCTTCCTGCGCCGCGATCTGCTCCACATCCGCCATGACCTGCCGGACGAAGGGGCTGTTGCGATTAGCCTCCGCATCCACAACCTGCCCATTTACAATACCTCGTTCAGCAAGCGCTTCCCGGATGGCGATGGGGTCAATGTTGTCAAAGTTGTCCTGTTCCTGCTCGGTGTAGAAGTTGTCGTCCTTGATAAGCTGCGCGATCCGCCGCTGCACCTTGGCCCATGACAGCGTGACCGGCTCGGAATTTCCCACGGAGATTTGCAGCGGCTTGGAGCTGTCGTCAACGCCGTATTCCGCTGCCAGCCATGCGGCGGTGTCCCGGTCGCGGGCGTGAGCCTTCATATAGCGGACAACTGCGTGCTTGCTTTCAATCCTGCCGTTCCAGCTCTGCAAGGCAGCGTCGATGTCCGCCTGCGTCACCTTGTAGGGCGAGGGCGTTATCGTGGCCGCCAGCGTGGGATACAGCTCGTCCAAAAGCTCCTGATGCAGCCGGTTGTGGAACGCGGGCATATCGAAATAAAGCCGTGTGAGCTGCAAATCGCCGGATTCTGTGACGATGCGCCGGATTGCCGCCGCGCCCTCCAGATAGGCATTCTGACGGTCGGAATTGCGGCAGGCGTTGAGGAAAGCGTCGTCCGCGACAAGCGTGTTGCCCACGGTCAGCTTATACTGTTCAAACAGCTCGGCCACGGTCGGCTGCGGCGCATCGGCGGCAGGATCGCGGAACACCCTCGTGCCGTCCGCGCCGAACTCTGCTTCATAAGCATTGATGGCGGCTTCGGCCTCATGGTCGATAGAACGCAGCGTGTAAATGTGGCGCACACCTCTAAAGTCCGGCGCTTCGGCAATCGTCACATCATACTTATCGCGCAAGTTCTCCACATACATCTCTAAATTGTGCGACGGTACACCGCACATCTCCACACGGCCAGCACCGGGTATCGCCCTTGTGGTAAGGTTGAGATCAAGCAGCTCCGCTGCCTGTTTTGCGTCCTCGCCGTAAATCTCAAAGAAATCGCCCACCTGAAACAGCACGATGTCGTCCGGGTGGGCTTCCTTGATGGCATTGTAGTCGGTCTGTGCCTGTGTTGGCAGTTCACGCTCCGCCTCCTTTTCCCGCTGAAGCTGGGCGTAGCGCTCCTTTTCCCTTGGGGAGAGAAAGCGGTCCTTCTGAATGAGGGCGTCAATCCTTGCTGCCACCTTCGTCCAGCTCAGCTCCACATTGGCGCAGCCTGCCTTTTTCAGCGTAATGCCTTTTGCGCTATGATCTTTGTAGCTGCCGCTTGCTCCGGACACAGCATGGGTATGACCTCCGATGCCGTACTCATCTTTGAGGAAAGCTGCCTTTTCCTTGCCGGTATGGTCGGCGGTGAAGTATTCGTAGATTCTACCCTTGCCGCCCTCCACACCGCTGCCGCGATCCAGCGCGTGGTCGATCTCGTCCTCCGTGATGAAGCGTGCCAGTTCCGGCACAGCGGCCATTTCGGAGGAATACTCCCTGCGGGGCAAAGGCAGCTCCCGCAGGCTCTGCCAGATGTTCTCCAGCTTGTGGTAATGGAAGCGCAGCAGGCTTCTGTCCTGCTCATGGGCGGCGTAAAACTGCGCGAACTCGCCGGATAGCGTGTCGCGGAAGGAAGAATCCGTCAGGCGTTCGGCAAGGCGCTCCGTTTCATCAGGGAATCCGCCGCCCCGCAGCGTATCCATGCAGGAGAGATAGCCCTGTTCCCGCGCCTCGTCGCTCAGGTCGTGTTTCAGATACCAGAGGGCTTGGGCAAGCTGCATCCGCTCATGCTGCCCTGCCTCGGCAAGCTCCACATTGGAGGCATACGCGCCGCTGTCCATAAGCTCAGAAATGCGCGCGGCGGCGTTCTGCCATGCGATTACCTGCGCGCTGCGCACATACTCCGCGCTTCTGCCGGGGGCGATGTGAATGCCGTCTACGGCATACCACGCGGAAAGCTCGCCCTCCGGCGTCTTAAAGCCGTTGCCGCCGTGAAAGGTGCTTTGCAGCAGCGCGGCTACCTCGCCCATTGGCTTTTGCTTCTGGAACGCAGCGGCAATGACCATGCGGGTATCGTCCGAATTGCCGCCCAGCCGCAGCACATGGTCAAGCTGCGCCTGAGAAACAGAAAAAGCGAAGGGCGTCTGTGCGCTCTCCGCTTCTTCAATGGATGCAATTTGTTCCGCTTCGGTGGGAAAAAAGGATATCTGGCCGCCTCGCGCGGGATGCTCGCTTATGCGTAGATCAGCTCGCTGAGGATGATCTCCTCGGCCTGCGCCTTGCAGGTGTTCATCAGGCCCGCCCATTTCATTGGGTCGCGGGCTTTCAGGCTCTCCGTCGCTCCGGCCTCCGACGCCAGCTCCGGCATCATCTGCTCCAATCTCCGGTTGGCCGCCTGCTCGATCTCCAGCAGGTGCGGGAACAGGGTTTCCTCCAGAATCATCTGGTTCCAGAGAATGGGTCGATGCTCCTTCAGGTACTTCTGGCGCATCCGCCCGTACTTGCCGAGGGGCTGCTCCGGCACTTCGATCTTCAGGTCGGGAATCATGTAATCTCCGTTCATCGTGTAAGTCAGGTTGTTCTCCATGCTCTGCCGTCCTTTCCGCGCTGTGTTCGCGCTCATAATTCCGTATGGTAACTTCGATCTGCCGCAAAACCTGTTCGTTGATCTCGCTGACCGCCGTGCCGAGGGCTGCCACCGTGCGCGGGGTGTTGAAATCAAAGATGCTGAAAAAATCCTCGTGTTCAAAGTGATCCTCCGGCTGCATCCCGCAGCGGGACATGAGGGAGTAGGTGATGCTGACCGCTGCGGCGTTTTTGAACGCCACCTCGATGTTGTAATCATCATACTCCTCCAAGTAGGAATCCGCAACGATGCCGAGAATGTCACGGGAATGGTCGCGCCAGTATTCCGACGCAAGCTGTGATGCCACGGCCTCGAACTGCTCCGTCAGGCCGTTCCTGCCGGAAACGCCGTAATTGCGCTCCAGCATGGCGCTCACGCTGCCCGTGTGCGCGTCTTTCAGCTCCCACAAGTTGACGCGGCGGGCGTTTTCCTTTCCGCCGGTGTCGGAAACGTCAAAGACGTATTTGAGCCTTGGCTTGTAGCCGGTAGCGTCGATGAGGGCGATGCCCGTGCTGCCGCGCCGGACATAGCGCCCCATCTTCTCGTTCCAGAAGTCGTACTCCGCGCAGGCGGTGGCCTCCGGGCGCTGCATATAGATCATGAGCTGCTCGTTGTAGGGGTATTTATACAGCCTTGCGGCGGTGGTCAGGAACGCCGTCCACGCCAGATGGCTGCCGGTGATCTGCCGCGCGATGCGCTCCGCCTGCTCCGCGTAGGCTTGCAGTTTGTTGGGCATAAGCAAAATCCTCCTCTCATGGTTTTCTGGTGAAGCCGTTTCTTTTCGCCGCCTCGCTCGCCGCCTGTTTCCGTTTCTTGCTGTACGGCGCGGTCAGGCGGAAGGACAAGCGCCCCTTGCGGATGCTGAACTCCATACAGCCCGTGTCGGGGTCTGCGTCCAGTTGGCGGCACTCTGCGGGGTGCTGCGCGGCGTAGGCGGCAAGGCGGTTCTTGAGGTCAGTATTGTGGGTGCGGATATGGATAAGGGGTTCTTTCTCGTCAAATACGATTTCCGTGATTTTCTGCGCTTTTGTCAGTCCTGTTCTCATAAATGGCCTTTCTGCGCCTCCTGCGCGAAGCAGGCGCGATTTTGGAGTATTTTCTCCGGCTCATGACTTGGGAAAAACGGCGATTTTCAAACAGAAACGCGCCGGATGATACATTCCTCATCCGGCGCGCTCCCAGCGGCGAATCTGCGATTTTTCCAGCTCTTGACCGTAAAACAGTCAGCTTTGCTCAGAGGTCAAAATCCGGCGTCAGGTCAAGGGCGGCGTACTCCGCATCGGTAATGCCGCGCAGCTTTGCGAGGGCGCTGTCCGTCAGCTCCCGCAGCTCGGCCTCCTCCGCGTTCAGATACCCCCGCATTTCTGTGAGGGCTGCGATCAGCCCCTCGCGGGTGCCGTCTGCGTTGTAGATGCTCATGAGGTTGATTTCTTCATGGGTAAATGGGTTGTTTTTCATATCAAAGCTCTCTTTCCGCGCTCCGTTTGGGCGCTGTTTTGTTTTTCGTCTGCTCCGGCGTCTTTTCCCTGAGTTTTTCCAGCACGGAGGGCTTCTTCTGCTCACGGTGGGAGGCCGCAGCCAGCTCCGTCAGGGAAATAGAAAAGCCCGCCTTGACCTGCGCCTCCAAATCAGCCACGGTGGGCTGCTTAGGGCCGTTGTTTATGATGCCGTCGATCATGCCGTAGTCGTCCTCCAGCAGCATCTCCACGTTTTTGAGGTAATTCTCCGGCTTCAGGAAGTTCGGCAGCTCCCGGAAGCCGATGCTGTCAACGTAATGACAGGATACTACGCCATCCTTCTTCAAGGCAACGATGTCGCTGACGGACAGGCTGTGTCCCTTAAAATCCGCAGGATGATCCACGTTGAACCGCTGATAAATCATATCCAGATTGGTTTTGTTGTCCCCATAGTCGGCAAGCCCGCCGGTGTAGATCGCGTCGTAGCCGCCGCGCTCCGGCGTGACGCCCTTGCTCTGCAAGTAGTCATAGTTCATGAAGCGGTAAGCGTCCAATTCACCGCCGCGCCGGATCTGATAGATGAGGAAAGCGTCCTGTGGGTTTTCCAGAAACAGCTTTTCCGTGTCTGCCTGTTCGCTCAGCGTCACAACGCCGCGCACCGCGTCCCATTCCTCGCGCTCCACGCCGAATACCCCGGTGTGGGAGGAAATATCCTCGGCGTCCAGCGCCATGGCCTCGGTGCTGTCGGCATAGAGCAGGAACACGGGAACGTCCTGCAAGAATAGCTCCATGGCGCGCTCCCTGCTCAGCGGCAGCATGGTATTGCCGTCCGTGTAGCCGTACTGATACATTTCCTGAAAGCCGACGGCTGCATCCGGCATGGGATAGCCCTGCTCCAGCTCCGGCAGGGGCGGCAGCCCGGTCATTTTTTCGTCCATTTCCGCCTTAACCTCCGGCTGGGGACCCTCCTTTGCCCGCCATTCCCTGCGGAACAGGACGTTAAAGCGTTCCAGAAGCCCATGGGAGCCGTCGTCGATGCCGATCTCGTCTGCCAGCTTGACGAAATCCTCCAGCTCCTTCCGCAGCTCTGCGTCCTCACCGGCAAGCAGCCGGTCCGCCACCGTCTCCGCCGTTGGTCTGTCCGCGCTGTCGGGAACGTTCATATCCCGGCGCAGGAACGCCGCATATTCAGCGGCAAAGGCCAGCGCGTCGGCGCGTGAGGGCGGGATGGTGACAAGCTCATATTCCGTGTCCTTGGGAAGCTCGATGCCGCGCTCCTTGCAAACCTCCGCGAAGTGCTTCTCCACATCGGTGATGATGCCGTTTGCGGTTTTGCTGATGGTATCCAGACTGGCGCGGAACTCCGGCAGCTCGGCGTTTTTCGACCATGTTGCCACATAGCCGAAGCTGTTTGCGCCGGTTTCAATGTCGAAGTAGGCGCAGACCATAAAGGAGATGCTTTCGGCCTCCACCTCCTCGGTATTGCGGCTCTTATGCCTGCGCTCCTCTGGCTGCTGCAAGCCGTAATTGTGGAGCTTGGCGTGGGCGATCTCATGGACGGCGGCGGATACCGTCTGCACCTCGCTCATGCCCTCCCGCAGCGTGATGCTCTGGGATTTGGGGCTGAAATAGCCGTCCACATCGGCGGACATCGGCTTGACCTCCACCGGCACGGGCGAGGACCGGCGCAGCGCCTCCATGAACGCCCCGTAATTTCCCACGCTGCCGGTCAGGTTGGCGACGGGGCTGGCCACGCGCTCCGGCAGCGGCTTTCCGTCCGTCTGGGCGTAGTCGAACACCTTTACCGGACGGAACATGGGGATCTCGATCTCCTTTTCCTCGGTAATCACCTTGCCGTCCGCATCCAGAATGGGCAGCTTGGTGTCCGGGTCGAGCTTTTCCTGCTCGATTTTCTTCTTATACGGCGTGGGCGCGATGATGGTAATGCCCTTCTCGCCCCGCAGCACATGGCGGGAGAACTTGTCCCGCCAGCGGTTGTAGCCCGCCACAAGTGTGGCGTCCGGGCGCTGCAAGTGGATGAGCGCCTGATTGTTGAGGGAATAGTTGTGAAACCGGCTCATGGTTCGCAGGTAATTGCGGTACTTTTCCATATCGCCGGATTCAAAGATGTCGCGGATGCCCGCCTCGATGCGGTCGGTGATCTCCTTGAGCTGTTCTCTGTTTTTACCGGGCTTCTCTGGCATAGGTTCCTCCTTCCGTCAGGTCGATACGCAGGAGCTGAAGCCCCCGCAAAAGATATTCCCGTAAATCCGTTTTTCCGCAGAGATAGCGGATGTCGCCTGCCTTGTCCTGCTCGCGCAGCGTCCACAGATCCGCCGCCCACCGGACAAAAACCGCGTCCGGCGCGTTGAAGGGCTTTTTGCGGCGAAGATAGAGGCTGTGCCGCCCCAGCACCATGATCGTGCAGACGGTATTGACCACATCGAGAGAACATTCGTTGAGAACGGCGATCCTCCGTTCATACGAGGCCGCTTCCAACAGCTCGCGCAGCGCAGGCTTGGCATTTTCAATCAATGCCGGATAATCCGCTCTTGTCGGATACGGAGATTTTCGTGTCATAGGCACTTCCTTTCATTTCATGGGCTGTTTACCCCTAAAATGGCAGCACCCGCGCAGGGGTAGGCTTTCCTGTGCGGGCGCTCGGTTCTTATTCATTTTCGGAGTATATACTCCTTGCGGGCGGCGTATATCCGGCGTTTTTGGCGCGTTCGCTGGCGGCCCTGCGCCGCTCGTCGCTGAACGGCTCCCGGACGCTGACGCAGCTTTTCGGCACGGCGTAGCTGACCGCTCCGGCATGGACGGCTCTATCCGGGTACACCTTGTCCGGGTATTTCTCCGCAAGGCGCTTGAGCTTGCGCTTCAGCTTGGGGTCGTGGGTGTAGATGCTGGCGGTGGATTCTTCTTCGTTGTAGAGGATGATACTTTCCTGCTCCAGCTTGGAGAGCTTCATGTCCTCGCCCCCTTGTCAAATTCCAGCCGGAAGCGGACGCTCTCGCCGGTATCCTCCAGCACGGCGGTGGCGTCGTAGGTGCCGCCGGTCTTTTCGGAGTAGAGGCCGGTGAGTTTCACCCGCCCGTCTGCCAGCAGCGCGGCGGCGACCTTTTTTGTCAGCGCGGCACGCTTGGCGGCAAAGAACTTGTTGTCCCGCCACAGCCCGAAGCGGCAGTCGTTTTTCTCGCAGAAGAAGCCCTTTTTGCTCTCGGTCACGTCGCTGCCGCAGCGGGGGCATTTGCCAATGACCTCACGGCCGGAGGGGAACAGCACCTCCGCGCCGGAGATAACCTTGTAGGTTTTTACCAGCTCCGTGAGCATATCCGCAATGCCGGTCATGAACTCATCCGGGGAAAGCTCGCCGCACTCCACCTGCTGCAAGCGGTATTCCCATTCGGCGGTGAGAAGCGGAGACTGGAGCTGCTCCGGCAGCACGGTGATGAGGGAAACGCCGGTATGGGCAGGCACAAGACTGACGGCCTTCTTTGCCCTTTTGCGCTCCACAAAGCCCGTGGCTACCAGCTTTTCGATGATGGCGGCGCGGGTGGCGGGTGTTCCCAGCCCCTTTCGTTCCGCTTCTTCCGGCATATCTTCCTTTCCGGCAGTCTCCATGGCGGAAAGCAGCGTGTCCTCGGTGAAGTGCCTGGGCGGCGTGGTCTTGCCCTCCTTTACGGCAGCTTCGGCGCACTCCAATACCTGTCCCTCCGACAGCTTCGGCAGCGCGGCGTCCCGCTTTTCCTGCGCGAGATACCGCTTCCAGCCGGTATCAAGGACGGTTTTGCCCTTGGCGGTGAACTCGGTGCCGCCGCACTCCAGCGTAACTGTGGTTTCCGCATAGCGGTGTGCATCGCTGACCGCCCGGAGAAGCTGCCCCGCCACAAGGCGCAAAATCTCGCGCTCGCCCAGCGGCAGGACGGAGGTATCCGCCTTGCCCGCGCTGGCGGTAGGAAGGATAGCGTGGTGGTCGCTGACCTTTTTGCTGTCGCAGACCTGTCCTGCGTTCACACGCCCCGGCGCGTCTGTTTCGCAGATGGCGGTGGCAACGGCTGCAAGCTCCGGCACAGAGGCTTCCAGATCGTCGGTGAGGAAGCGGCTGTCCGTGCGGGGGTAGGTGCAGAGCTTTTTCTCGTAGAGGGCTTGCAGGTAGTCAAGCGTCTGCTGGGCGGTGTAGCCGAGGCTGCGGTTGGCCTCCCTCTGGAGCGCGGTCAGGTCGTAGAGCCGGGGCGCGTTCTCCGTTCTTTCCGTGCGCTGCACCGTCCTGACCGTGACCGGCTGACCGGCGCAGGCGGCGGCGAGGGCGTCCGCCTCCGCTTTCTCTTTGAACTTTTCGGACACGGCGGCAAAATCGCCGCAGCGAAGATTTACCGTGTAAAAGGCTTCCGGGTGAAACGCCCCGATCTCCGCCTCCCGCTGGACGATGAGCGCCAGCGTGGGCGTCATGACGCGCCCCACGTTCAGAGTGCGGTGGTAGAGGACGGAAAATAGGCGCGTGGCGTTGATGCCCACCAGCCAGTCCGCGCGGGCGCGGCAAAAGGCGGACTGGTGCAGCCCGTCGTATTCCCGTCCCGGACGAAGGTCCGCAAAGCCCTTTCGGATGGCCTCGTCCTCCATGGAGGAGATCCAAAGCCGCTTCATGGTCTTTGTGCAGCCCGCCAGATAGTAGACGGTGCGGAAGATAAGCTCCCCCTCGCGCCCTGCGTCGCAGGCGTTGATGACCTCGGACACGTCCTCCCGGCTCATGAGGTCCCGCAGCAGCTCGAATTGTTTGGATTTGTCCGCTCTCAGGGTATAGCGCCAGCTTGCGGGGAGGATGGGCAGGTCGTCATACCGCCATTTTGCGTACTTTTCATCGTACACATCCGCGCCCGCCAGCTCCGCCAGATGTCCGAAGCACCAGCTTACAAGGTAGCCGTTTCCTGAAAGATAGCCGTCGTGTCGCTGCTTTGCGCCCAGCACGGCGGCGATGGACTGGGCGACGGAGGGCTTTTCCGCGATCACTAATTTATGGTGTGTCATATTCGTTTTTCTCCTTTTCTGCATAGCAAAAAGCAGCCCCGAAGGACTGCTTTTCGCATTTGGTATTTGGTTGTGTGGTTTTCCCCGGTCAGAACTGACTGGGCGAGTAGCGCACGGTGACAACGACGACGGTACGGTGTTCCTCGTCAATGCGATAGATGGCGGTGTAGTTTTTGATGAGGAGCTGACGGTAGCCCTTTCCGGCATACGCGCCGGTTTTCCGCTCCGGGCAGCGGCGCGGCATGGAATCCAGCGAGAGGATTTCCTCCGTAATGGTATCGACGAGCTTCAGCGCCGTTTCCGGCTCTAAAAGCGTCCGCGCAATATACGAATAGATGCCGTCCAAATCTCGGAGGGCGCGAGGCGAGAGCTTTACGCTGTACTTATCCAAAATACTTCCTCCGCAGTGCGCCAAGCGCCTCCTTCGCGTCCAGAAGCTGACCGCCTGCGGCGATCTCCTGCTCCGCGTCCGCAATCGCCTTGTCCGTCGCTATACAATCCAGCATTTCCTCATAGGTTTCAATGCTCATGACTACCAGATCGCCGTAACCGTTTTTCGTGATGAAAACAGGCTCGCGGCGCGCATGGCAGGCGTCGGAAATCTCCGATGTGTTTCTCAGGTCTGTAATCGGTCTGATCTGCGGCATATCGCATCCTCCTTTCTTGCTCATAATTATAGCATTATTATGTGCAAAATACAAGGGGTTTTGGGCAGGTCATAGAAAAGTTACAAAGACAGCTCCGGCGCTTTTGCCCGCAGCTTCTCCCGCAGGTCGGTGTCACGGTAGCAGGGACGGAGGCAGACGGTGCCGTAGCGGGAACAGCCGCAGCAGAAATGCCCCTCCGGGGCAGGGGTGCGCGGCGTTTCCTCCTTTCCCGGATAGGGGCGCTGCATCATCAGCCGCTCCAGCGGGTTTTTGGTGAAAAGGCTCATGCATCCGCGTCCTCTATTTCCTCCGGCTCGTCCGCATCGTCCTCGTTTTCGTATTCCTCGTCTTCATCCTCATCGCCGTAGTCGTAATCGTCCAAGTCCACAGGTCCCTTTGTGTCAGGCTTTTTCTTGCGGAGCTTGAACCAATACAGCGCGCCGCCGCCCGCCATCAGGAGCAGCAGCACAATCACAACAAGACCGCTGCCGGACTTCTTTTCGCCGCCGTCCTTGTCGGGGCTGTCGCTCGTATCGGGCGTAGGGTCAGGCTCCGGCGTCTTTTCCGCGGCCTTTTCCTTGCCCATGCACTCCGTCATATTGTTCTTGCAGACTGCGCAGGCGGTGTTGACCGCACCTGCCTCGCACTTGTCCTTGCAGGAGCAGACGGGGACGGAATCCTCGTCGATGAGTGCAAGCAGGTCGCTTTCGTCCACAAGGTTGAGGAAGTAGGTTTCATACCGTTCGCCGTCCTCGTCCAGCGGCTTATCGTAGTCGATCACCAGATAGAGGGTATGGCCGTTGCGGGTTTCTACCGCGATGAACTGCTTGTTGGTGTGCTTGTCGTAAAGCAGGTCGCGGGTGACGGCGCTGCCGTTTTGGGAAAAGCCCGTCCCTTTCTCAATGGCGACAGGCGCGGCGGTATCGGTGGGCTCCTGTGCTTTCGCCGGCTCTGTGGCTGCGGGCGTCTGTGCCGCAGCGGGCTTTCCCGTGCTGCCGGAGGTGTTGGGAGGCTTTCCTGCACCGGTATTGCTGCCGTTGCTGCCGGTATTTCCGCTGCTGCCAGTGTTGCCGGAGGGCTGCTTCCTGCAATCGCAGTCTGCGGGACAATGGGTGTTGTGCTGCTCCGGTGTGGGGCTGGGCGCAGGCGTTTCCTTTTCATAGAAGGGGTTGGCGATCACCAGATAGCCCGTGCGGTTGCCCGCGTTGTCCACGCCCATGATGTAAAAGTGGGAATCCCGCGTGTTTTTGTCAATGCGGACGCTGAACTCGCCGTTTTGCAGGGTGGTATAAAGCTCATCGTTCACATAGACCCCGGCTATGCCAGAGAGGGTGTCGGCAGCCTCCACGCGCAGCAGCGTACCGCTGACGCCCGCCCGCAGCCGGGGCGCTTCAAAGTCCATACAGGATACGGTCAGCTCCTTTTTATGCTCCGTGCCGTAGGGGTCAGTGATAAAGATAAACACGGTACCGTTGTCCGGCACCGTGTAGCGGGCGCGGCCGTCGTGGGCAAGCTGCTCCGTCAGGTCTGTCCTTTCGGCGGTTTCCCGCAGCGCCGCCTCTACCTTCTGCCAGCCCGCGTTGTTTTTGTCCCTGATACGGATCGTGACCGTCACCGGCGCGTTGTGCCAGCCTGTCGGAATATCTGCGTCCAGCGCATATTCCGCCTCCGGCTGCGGCGTTTCCGTCGTTTCAGGCGGCGCGGGAGCCGGTTCCTGTGTGTCCGGCCCTTGCTCAGCCGGAGGGGACTCCGGTGTTCCTTCGGGTGTGACGGGAAGCTCGGCCTCCACGATCTCCGGCGTGCTTTCCGGCGCGCCGCCTGCCGGGGCGTCCTCCATATCCGTCGCCATGGCCATGCCGGACATGGTGAGGAACATCAGGGCAAGGCAAAGGACGGCGGCAACTCCGCGCAGCAGCCGGTTGTTATTCTTCTTCATGCACATAGTTCGTATCCTCCTTGGTATTGGGTGTGATAAAGGGCGCGCCGCCCCTTTTGAGCTGTGTGAGGAACTGCGCCAGCTCCTCCATGCTCATGCCGGTGGCGCGGGCAAGGCCGATGATGTCGGTATTCTCCAGCTCGACGATGCTCTCGTCAAGCTCCCGGTTGCGGGAGCGGAGGGCGGCGATCTTTTCATCGTTTTTCGCCCGTTCAGCCTTGAGCTTTGTAATCTTAGGGTTCATTTTTTTGCTCCTTTCTGAGAGATCAGGGCGCAGGTAAACGCCCGTAAGCAAGGAAATGGGATTGCCAGTAGCTTGAATTGAGGCTTGTGTACTGGATGGGGTCGCCACAGTGAAGCATCATATCATTGCCGACGTAAATGCCCACATGGGACGCGCCGGTGGTGTCATAGGTGCCTTGGAAGAACACCAGATCGCCGGGGCGCAGGTTGGCGGCGGACACCCGCGTACAGAGCTGGCGCAGTCCCTCCGCGCCCAGCCTGCCGAAGCTCCAGCCCACGCCGCAGTTGTTGTAGACATAGCTGACGAAGCCGGAGCAGTCGAAGGAGGTGGCGGGCGTGCTGCCGCCCCAGACGTAGGGGTAGCCGAGATACTTCTCCGCCTCCTTGATGATGGCGGCGAACTGCGCGTCCTCCAGCGCCTCCGGGGGTATCTCGTACTTCTCATAGTCGGCGGTGTAGTATTTCCCGATGTACTCCGAGCCGCCGAACAGGTCCGGGCGGTTGCCCAGCGTCGCCATATACATGGCATACAAGGAGAGCTGATCCTGCGACATGATATAGACCGGCACATGGGAGAGGTTGAAGTTTTCCAGCCGGACTGTGCAGATGTAATAGGTGTACGGCACCTGCACGGTATATTCATAGCTGTGCAGGTTTCCGTCCGCGTCGGTGTAGTAGCCGGTTCGGGTTTCCGTGCGGTATCTGGTTTCCGTAGCGACGGTTTCCGTTAGGATGTACTGCTTTTCAAACAGCATCTCCAAGATGCCGCCGACCTCGGAGATCGTCCACTCCTTGCCTTTCAGGGCGGTGATGGCGGAGATCAGCACATAGGGGTCATGCTCGATGTCGTCCAGATCAAAATGGTACTCATCGTAGTCATGGGTGCTTTCGTAGGTGTCGAGATACTGCTGCAATTCCGCTTCCATGGCGCAATATTGCGCCTCTGCCGCCAGCATATCCGCGTCCTCACTGGGGTAGGTGGATACGTTGACGCCGGTGGCTCCGCCCTGAATCAGCAGGGAGCAGGAGGAAACGGTGCAGAGGATAAGGACAATCATTGCCGCAATGCCGCCCACGATAAGAAAGCCCTTTTTGTGACGGGCGATGAACTCGCCGGTTTTCTTTGTGTTCTCTGCGGCTTTCCGCGCCGCCTTTGCCGTGGCTTCGGAGGCTTTGACCGTATTCCCGGCGCTTTTTCCGGCTTTGGCGGCGGCGTACTCCCGCTTGATGGCCTGCTTCTGCTGCCAGCGTGAGTAGGGATTGCTGGAAAACTGCGGGTCATGGTGCTGTGCCGTTTTGTCCAGCGCACGGAGGTTGGCGCGGTCTGCCTTGGCCTCGGCGCGGTCTGCGCGACGGTAGGGCTTCTCCTTGTGGGAGCGATGGGCGTGCTGGGCAAGTCGCACGGCGCGCTCCGCCGCCTGCTCCACGCCGTGGGCGCTCTCCACACCCACATTGTCCTGCTCGTGCTCCCGAATCTCCCTGTGGACGGCAGATAGCGCCGCCGCACCGGGCGTGTCCCGCAGGGCGTGGGTGAGCTTGGAGGGTGGTCGCTTCTTGTCCACCTCCTCAAAGGAAAGGCGCGTTGTGACCGTGCCGGTTTTCGGGTCAACGACGCGCTGCTTTTTCTTTACGGTTTTCTTGGGTATCTTCGCCTCGGCCTTTTCCAGCTTCTTCATGCGCTTGTCCGCTTTTCGGATGGCCTTTTTCAGTTCCGGCGCTGCCAGCTCCTCGTCGGTAAACAGCAGCCGGGGCGAGCGCTTGCTCATGGAAATTCACCTCCGTTCGGGGCATACGGTACGCCGAGAAAGTCCAGCACCTTACCGCAGCCCAATTTATGGATACAGAAATCGTACTGCTTGGGATGTGTCAGCGCCATGCGCTGAAAGCGATTCGGCTCCTTTTCCAGATGAACGCCGAACATACAAAACATACAGCCGGTGCGCTTCGCGCCGGTGGTGGTCAGCCTGCCGTTTTCCTCCACGATCTCGCCGTAAACGGAGGAATACGGGATGCCGGTCATTCTGAGATATTCCAAAACGTCCTGCTCGGTCCAGAAGGACATGGGCTGCGAGGTGGGGTCCCGCTTGTGATAGGCGTTGCAGCCGATTTTGAGATAGACGCTCTGGCGGCGTGCGCTCTCACAGGCCATGGTCGCAATGATCTGCTTTCTACCGGTTTCCCGGTTATATCTGTGCAGGGGCCGCTCCTTCATGATGAAACAGCACTGATCGGAAACGAAAAACGGCGCATCCAGCAGGATACGCCATTTCATGTATCGTTCATTGTATTTTGAGGGCGTACCGTCACGGTTCAGGCCGTTCAGGTGGCAGAGCGCCCATGTGCCGCCCTTTCTGGCGTAGCGGATACGCCGCGCCACATCCTTGGATATGACGGGATAGCCGTATTCCGATATGACCTTTGAAAAGGGCATCTCCGGGCGCAGCCACGTTACATTGGGAACGGTTTTGACAAATTCCCGTATCTCCGGGTATTCCAGCCCCGTGTCCACAAACACGGCGGGAATGTCGGGGAACGCCCGCCGTGCAAGGTCCAGCAGAACGGTGCTGTCCTTGCCGCCCGAAAAGGAAACGGCGACCTTGCCGCCGTAGTGGTGATACCACTCGATGATCTTCGCCTGCGTCACGCGGATTTTCCGCTCCAGCGGCCACGCCTGCATGACGCTCAGATCCTGCCGGGTGTAGGCGTTCATACCGCGACACCTCCGATCCGTTTTTCTGCCAGCTTACAGTATTCCGGGTTCAGCTCAATGCCGATGTAGTGCCGTCCGAGCTGCTTTGCCACCGCCGCCGTAGTGCCGGAGCCGAGGAAGGGGTCCAGCACCACGCCTCCAGGCGGGCAGCCTGCCAGCAGGCAGGTTTCCGCCAGCTTTGGCGGGAAAGCGGCGAAATGCCCACCCTTGTACGGCACGGTGTTGATCTGCCAGACGTCGCGCTTGTTGCGAAGCTGAGGGATGTCCTCATCGGCGTACCCGTTCGGGCGGTGGTCGTTGAGGTGTTGGTGCTTCTGACCGGGAATATCCGCGGAATACTTGTTGCCTGCACCAAATCCGCGCTTCATCCGCGCAGGAGTGGAGGCCGCAACCGGCTCCGCGATGGCAGCGGCATCATAATAGTAGCGGCGGGACTTGGACAGCAGGAAAATATGCTCATAGCAGCGGCTTGGCCTGTCCTTGGTGCTTTCCGGCATGGGGTTCGCTTTCATCCAGATGATGTCCGAGCGCAGATACCAGCCGTCTGCGCGCAGAGCAAAGGCAAGCAGCCACGGGATGCCGATCATGTCCTTTGCCTTGCAGCCCTCCACCTTGCCGTTGAGGGCGACCACCTGACCGGTCCTGCCGTTGGGGTACTTGGGGTCAAGGCTTTCTCCCTGATTGCCCTTTCCGGCATAGGTGTCCGCGATATTGAGCCAGAGTGTTCCGTCCGGCGTGAGAACGCGCCTGACCTCCCGGAAAATGGAAGTCAGGCGCTCCACATACAGCGCCGGGGTTTCCTCCCGCCCGATCTGCCCGTCCACGCCGTAATCCCGCAGGGCGTAGTACGGCGGAGAGGTGATGCAGCAGTTCACGGAATTGTCCGGCAGGGTTTTCAGCACGGTCAGGGCGTCGCCGCAGTAGATGCGGTCAGCCTGCATAGTCGAACTCATCCCTTAGAAGCGTGGTAAGCCCCTCGACAGCCGTGAGGATGTCCCTGCACACGCCGGTCAACTCAGATATGGCCGGTTCTCCGTCATACTCAAATACGTCGGCGTCCTCATTGTCCTCGTCCACCTCACGCTCTGCGGCGTATTCGCGCTCCATGCGCTCGGCATACTCGCAGCAGCGTTCGCCGGGGCAGCAGGGATTATCCGCAGGAACGTAACCGGCGTATTCCGGCTCGATCAGGTCGTTTTCGATGAGGTCGGACAAGTCCGCAAGGTCATGGGACTTGAGGTAATTGAGCGCCCTGCCCCAAGAACTGAACATCTCCTCGCAGCGCTCGTCAAAGTCGAGGGTGGATCTGCGCACAAGGTCCAGATAGCCGTCCTTCTCGGCTCCGTTTTTGATGTAGTGCATGAGGATGGTCGCCATCCACAGCAGCTCCAGCTTTTCCTCGATGTGGCGCAGGTAGTCCTCGCCGTGGATCAGGTACAGATTTTCTTTTTCCATTGTGATGCTCTCCTTTACATTATTTATAGTAGAATCAGGTCAGGCGATCTCACCCAGCATGGTGAGAAACAGCGACTTGCCCTTGGGCGTGACAAGGGTATATACCCCCTGATGCCCGTTGACGGCGATATAGTCCTTTACGAAGAACAGACCGTCGCTGGCGGGCTTGGCATAGGGCAGGAGCGTACCGGAGGGCGCACGGTAGAGATAGCGCTTGCGGATGAGGAACGCGGTGAACATTTTCTCCGGCACCTTCAGCTCCTTTGCGGTGGCGCGGAGATTGGTGCAGCACTCCGGGTGAATGAAGGCGTCGTAGAAGTCCGCCTTGGGCTTTGCCAGACGCAGTTCCTGCTGAAGCAGTTCGTTTTTCCGCTGTTCCTCCAGCATCCGCTGCGCCATGAGCAGCACCAGCTCCGGGTTTTCCAGCACCTGCTCCAGCACGGATTTTGTCATGTACGCGCCGTGCTTGCGGATGGCCGGAATGACCTCATGGGTGATCCAGCGCTTGAACGCCTTTGCCTCCGGCTTGCGGGAGGTGATCACCAGCGAATACAGCCCGGGTTCGTTGATGATTGCCATGCGCTGTTTCCCGCCAAGGGTATCAATAGTACTGATACCCTTTTCATCATCATCCAGACGCTCAACCGTCATGCTCGGATTCCCCAGTTCCAGCGCTTTGCACACATCCGCCGCTACGAACCACGGCTCGCCGTTGAGGTTCAGCGTTCGCACCTTTCCAAAGGCTTCGTTTTCAAAAATCATCAGTTTGTTTTTCATCGTGCAATTCCTTTCTTGTTTTGTTATGCAGTCTGCTCCTGTGGCTTGGTGGTAAGCAGGTCATAGAGTTCCCCGCGGGGGAAGCGGTCTACGAAGGGCAGGATAACGTTGCCATAAAAAAGCAGCCCTTCGCCTTCACCGCTGTGGGTGACATACGAGAGCTGATGCGGGGAGATATTGAGCTGCTTGGCGAGAATCTGCCGGTCGCCGCTGGCCTGATTGAGCATGAGGATGAAATCGCTGTTCTCAAAGATGTTCTCCACCTCGCGGGAGGAGAGCAGGTCCTTGACATTCTGGGTGATGCCGGTGGGGATACCTCCCCACTTGCGGAAGCGCTTCCAGATTTCCACGGTGTAGGCCGCCGTCTGCTCCTCGCGCAGCAAAAGGTGCATTTCGTCAATGTAGTAGCGAGTGGATTTGTGGGCTTCCCGGTTGACGGTTACTCGATTCCACACGGCGTCCTGCACGATGAGCATCCCGATCTTCTTGAGCTGCTTGCCCAGCTCCTTGATGTCGAAGCTGACAATGCGGTTGGCGATGTTGATGTTGGTGCGGTGGTTGAACACGTTGAGGGAGCCGGAAACGTAGATTTCCAAAGCCGTGGCGATGTACTGCGCCTCCTTTTCCTCCTGCCGCCGCAGCTCGTTATACAAGTCCTCCAGAATCGGCATATTCTCCGGCACAGGGTCGCTGAGATAATCCCGGTACACCATGCGCACACAGCGGTCGATGATGGTCTTTTCCACCGGCATGAGGCCGTCCTTGCCGCCCACGATCAGCTCGCAGAGGGAGAGGATGAAGTCGGATTTCAGGCTCAGCGGGTTTTCATCGTCGCTGTAATTGAGATTCAAGTCCATGGGGTTGATGTAGTGCGGGCTTGTGGGGGAGATTTTAATGACCTGTCCGTGCAGGCGCTCCACCAGCGGTCCGTATTCGGCTTCGGGGTCGCAGATGATGATGTCATCGTCGGTGACGAGGAACACGTTGGCGATCTCCCGCTTTGCGGCAAAGCTCTTGCCGCTTCCGGGCGTACCAAGGATGAGGCCGTTGGGGTTCTTGAGACGCTTGCGATCTACCATGATGAGGTTGTTCGACAGCGCGTTCAGCCCGCAGTACAGAGCTTCCTTACCGTCCTGAAACAGCTCCTGCGTGGTAAAGGGGATAAAAATAGCGACGCTTGAGGTGGTCAAGCCCCGCTGTATCTCGATCTGGTTCAGCCCCAAGGGGAGGCTGCTCATCAGCCCTTCCTCCTGACGGAAATCAAGGCGGGTAAGCTGGCAGTTGTACTTCTGGGCGATGGAGGCTGCCTGAAATACGTTGTTGTCAAGCTGCTGGCGGCTGCCTGCGGTGTTGACCACAATAAAGGTCAGCAGGAACATTCGCTCGTTGCGGCTTTGCAGGTCTTGCAGCAGCTTCTTCGCCTCCGTGCCGTAGGTGGCAAGGTCCGAGGGGATGATGTCCATGTCGTATCCGGCGCGGACGGCCTTTTTCTGCTCCTCAATGGTCATTTTCTGCAAATCGGTGATCTTCCGCTTGATGGTCTTGATGGCCTTGACCTGATCCACGGACTGAACGTGCATACTGACGATGAGGGAGCTTTCCATGTCGAGGAAGTCCGCCAGCATCCTGTCGTTGAGTTCGGGGGCTAAAATCTGCAAGAAGCTGGCGCAGCCGATGCGCCTGCCAACGCCGAAGGAGCGCCCGGTGCGGAACTCAAAGGAGCTGGGGGCGATAAAGTCCTTCACCGAAAGACCGGAGGGTGCCAGCCAGTCCCACGAGAAGCGGAACGGCTCCTGCTCGTCCATGTGCAGCATCCCGTGCAGCAGCCGCAGCCGCTCCGTGCCGTTCAACGGCTCCGCCGCCACACCGAGGCGCTTGAAGTTGTTGAGGATGTCCGTTTCAATGCGCTCTAAGCGGGGCTTTGCCGCTTTCAGCCCGTCCGCCTCCACGCCGAAGGTCAGGTACTTGGTCTTGATGAGGCCGTTGTTGCCGCGGGCAAGCTGGTTCTGGAGCATCTGGGTATATTCCAGACGGATGCTGTCAAAATCGTCGCCCTGCGGCGAAATGGTGATGTACCTTGCGTAATTGTCCTTGTTGGCGGACATATTCACGAAGGAGAGCTGAAAGCGCACGGAGCTGTCAAAGTAGTTGAGGAAGTCGCACCAGCCGTCAAAGATGGCGGTCTTGTCCTCGTTCTGGTTGAGCTGATAGTTGATGTCCTGAAACTGGACGGTTTTCGTGTAGTAGCTGTCCGTCACGCGGCAGATGCCGTCGGGGAACATCCGCTGAAACGGGATGCTGTCCTGTGCGGACTTCTGTTTCTTATCCTGCCGCTTCGCTCTTGCGATGGCGGCCTCGATCTGCCTGCGTTCGGCGCGGGTAAGTTTTGTGCGGGTGGACAATGCGATACACCTCCCGGTCTAAATTGTCCTGCCGTTCCAGAACGGCGTAGAAATTATTGGTTGCGTAGGGGCGCTGCTTGGGGCGCAGGAAACAGACCTGCACGATGTTGCGGACGATCTTTTCAAGGGGCTGTCCGTTCTTCTCATACATGGCCAGCAGGAAAAAGGGCAGCATGAGCAGGATCATGCAGATCGCCGCCGTGCTGACGCCGGTATGGGCTTTGAGCAGGAAGAACAGCGGAACGCCCAGCGCCGCACCAGTGCCGAAGCAGATGAGCTGGCGCTTCGTCAGGTTCAGCAGCACCTTGGTCTTGACCGCGTTCAGGTCTTTGGGTACGGGAACGTATGCCATATTGGTTTACCTCCGTCAATGACTGTTGAAAATTGACTTTGCGAGACTGCTGGTTTTGAACAGGGTGAAGCAGAGCAGCACCGTGTAGCCCATGCACAGCCAGATGGCCGTGGAAATGTTGTCGTCTATGAGCATATTCTGTACCAGCACCGCATAGATGGCGATGCAGATGATGATGAGAAAGCCCTGAAACGCCAAAGCCAACAGGGAGCGGAGATAATTCTGCCCCATGCCGCCCCATTCCTTGCCCATCATGGTGGCCATGGGGATGGGCGCGATGCTGGTGACAAGGTAAATCTCGATCATGCGCCCGTAGATGATGATAAAGATGCAGATGGTCAGCGCCCACATGGTGAAGCCCACCACGAAGGATTGCAGCCACAGCCCCAAAAGCGTCCACACGTTCATCTCCAGCAGCCGCGCCTCAAGGTCCGCGATATGGTCGGCAAGGTTGATGGAGGTGTCTCCAACGATAAGGCCGGAGGCGCTGTTTACCACGCTCTGCGCCGCCTCAAACACGCCCATGACGATGTTCCATGTGTTGGATACGATGAGCACGGCAGCCGCCGTCTTGAACACCCAGCGAAAGAATACCCATGTGTCGATGTCGTGGAGGTTATTGCGGTCCGCGATAAGCTGGATCAGCTCCAGCGTCATCACAAAGGCGAGGATCACGCCTGCAACGGGC
>ENA-OYXR01000039-OYXR01000039.1-human-gut-metagenome-genome-assembly--contig:-NODE-39-length-59055-cov-10.237017_pt1 | contig 59055 bp, 47 predicted proteins | sample MGYA00243241_ERZ653431 | MGnify/ENA primary metagenome ERZ653431 (study PRJEB26926, sample SAMN06165182) | human gut metagenome | biome: ENVO:00009003; feature: ENVO:2100002; material: ENVO:00002003... | reverse complement strand
CTTGCATGTGTTAGGCACGCCGCCAGCGTTCATCCTGAGCCAGGATCAAACTCTCATGTTAAAATGGTGTTTGTGTCCTGCCAGTTTTATCTGGCATTGTTTACTGTTAATTCGGGTAGCTTCTTCGTCTTTCGACTAAGTTGCTTGTTCTTGAATTTCTCTGAAAATCTTGGAATTTTCAGGGTTGCATTACTGTTTATTTGTCAAAGATCATAACCTCTTGCTTCGCAAGAGCTCGTTCGTTCGTTGCTGTTGTTCTCAGCGGCAACTCTGATATCTTATCATAACCGCTTTCGTTTGTCAACAACTTTTTTTGAAATCTTTTTCGTCTTGGAAAACTTTGTTTTCCGTGACAGGTATTTATGTTAACATATCTGTCAGACTTTGTCAACAACTTTTTTGAAATCTTTTCAAGTTTCTTTCGAGCTGTTGTGTTGTCTCGGCGTTGCCTCAACAACGAATCTGAGTATATCATCCGCTAGTGTACTTGTCAACACTATTTTTTGAATTTTTTGCACAAATTATCCCCTGCTACGTCAATTCCGCATAAACAGGGGATTTTTGCCATGTTTCTATTCTGTTTTTTACTATTTTACAAAGAACGGAAGCTTTTGTCCGAGCTGTTCCACCAGATATGCCAGATAGTTATTTTCATACAAACATGTAAGTATTCTGCTGTCTCTGGTATAATCTACGATCACCTGGCCCAGGGTTCCCAGGTCTCTGAAGATATTAAATGCGTATATTGTCCAAACAATTAGAACAGTTTCTAAGATTCCAACCACAATACCTAGTAATTTGTCCAGGCTATGTACTATAGGTAGTTTCACGATCATCTTTGCCGAGAAAAATACGATATTAAGAAGATGATGCACCAAACCGATCGCCGCCAGCAACAGTATTGTCAGGATCACATTGAATATCTTTCCATCAAAGTAACTGCTCAGACCATTCCCGATCAGGAACAGCACCACACAGGTAATCAGCAGGGAGATCAGAGAGATCAGAGATTTTACCATTCCCTTCTTGTAGCCGTCCATCACCATGCAGATCAATACTACTGCCATGATGACCAGTAATAAATTCAGATTCATTGGTATACTCCTTTATTTTAACTGTATCGTATCTATTGTACTATCTGTCACCAGATAATATTTGTAGGAACCTCCTGCTGGAAGCAGAAGCCGGGCACTCTTACCGAAGCTGCCATGGTATTTTTCCACACCGTCCGTTGTAAAGATCTGGCACTCCGATTCGTTGTAGATCACCATGTCATCATCCCCGAAGAAAATATCCGTATAATCCACATCAAAATAGTAGCTGCCCACCTTTGCTGCCGAAGTATTGTACACATCCATGCGGTACTTGGTCTCCGCCTGGTCCGAAAGGAATACCAGTCCTACATATTTATCACTGTAGAAAATCGACTGGATCTCGTCGTCATATAGGTATTCTCCCGCCGTCACAGGCTTCTGGGTACCCGAGTAGATCATAAGACGGCTGTCTCCTACCGCAAACGCTGTATCATTATTCATAAACTGCACTTTCGGCACGACCAGGTCGGAATAAGAATATGCGCTGACCATATAATCGCTCTGATTCTCGCCCACCGGTCCGAAATTGTAGAATGTCACATTACTTTTTACTACGCCTGCATCCACATACAGGTAACTGATTGCCAGAAGCTCTCCGTCCGGTGAAAGGCTGATGGATACCGGATACCCTCCGTCCGTCATATGTGCCTGTCCCGTATAGCTGTTGGTCCCGTCCGCTTCGTAAGTCATGATCCAGGCTACATCCGTATCTGCCAGCACCGCTGTCACTCTTCCCGTTTCCGACACTGTGATATTTCGGATCGGCATGGTCGTTGTAATAGTTCCCAGTTGCTTGTCCGTATTCTGCACGTAGATCTCACGGCCGTTATAACTGCCGATAGCTGCCACATCGCCACAAGTAGCGATCTTCACATCCTGGATCACATAAGTCTGATTCCACTTTACATTTCCCTTGGCATCCGTACAGTGAGCGCCGTCTTTACTATATGTAAGAATACTGTTTTTCAACCGTATGTCTGTGGCATCCGATGAGACCTCCCGGCTAATGGAAGATACGGTGTCATATCCCGTATAGATATGTCTCTTTGCCTGTACCACCACAAGAGCAAGTGCCGCTCCCAAAGCCGCCACAACCAACAGCACCCGGTACACGATTTTCAGCCGGTGTTTACGGATCTTTTTCTTATAGTCATCCTGACTCTTTTGCCGCTTTTCTTTTTCCTTCAGATAATTCTTGATATCTGCTGCCATGTATCTGTTTCCTTATGTATTATCGTAACTATTAAGAATCGCATTCGCAAAATTACTGCGGCGCAGTCTGCTTTTTGCTCATGTAGTTACAGTATAACACACTTCCCCTTTTTGAAAATAAGTTTTTTACGGGAGAAGGATTTCCTGACCGATCTTGATATCATCGGGGTCAGCAATACCGTTCAGGGAACAGATCTCAGATACTTTACTGTTGCTGCCGTAGTTCCGCAGAGAAATACCGATCAGTGTGTCCCCTCTCTGGATAGTATAATGTGTGGGTTGAGCAACCGCCTCCACTGTAGGAGTCTCTGCCACTGCAGGTTCTGCCGTCTGTGTCACATCCTGTATTGTTTCCTGTGTCGTGTTCTGTTCTGTTGCCTCCGTCACATCTGTCGTATTTTTTGTGACATTGCTGTCCGCAGAGGTTCCATCCGCTACACTGCCCGTATTTTCTTCCGTCGGATCTACAGCACTGTTTCCCGTTCCATCCATTGATGCATTTTCCGTGCCTTCCGGCATCGCTGTCTCTGCTGCAGCCCCAGTAGTATTTCCCGCCGCAGCATTTTCCTGTCGCAGAGCATCCTCCAACTTGTCCTCCGCCACCAGCGTGCTGATCTGGCTCTGTTCCTCCACCGCATCCGGCAGTTTCTGCTCCATCAGGTTGCTCATGGCCTGCCTGGCTGTCTCCCCCAGGGATTCTCCGGTGCTTTCCTGCCGCATCAATGCCAATGCCATCACGCAGAGCAGAACAAAGACACCGGCAGCCGCCATTTTCATCCGACGCAGTCCGGTCGTTGGCATGGGTATAATATTATCCGGTTCTCTGCGTCTGTTCTCTACCGCTCTGCGATATTCCACAGGCGCATTCTCCGTATGTCCGGCGGCACGGAAGGCATTTCCGCTCTCCTGTCTCTGTCTACGTTCCTCCTGCCGTTTCTTCACCACTTCGTATTTTTCCTGATCCACCTTCTCCGGTGCCGCCTCTTCGCCCCGGTTCTCCAGCATATATGCCAGCATACTGTCATTCTTCTCATAGAACTGCGCATACCCCGACACATAACGGCAGATCTCCTGTTCGCAGATCTGGAAGCCTTCCACCATCTCGCCATTCAGTATCTGGTAGCCTAAAAAGGTCATTTCCGAAAAATACTTTCTCCGCAGCTTCTCAATCTCCTGTTCCTGCGCCTGGGACAGGTGCCGCACCGGCTTCTGCAGGAAATTCAGCTTTGCGGAGCCATAGGCGAATAGATATGCCACACCGTCCTCTGCTGTCTTCCTGCCGTATAATGCTATGGCAATATCCTTGTTCTGTGCCATTCCATTCATTTGTTTTATGTAAGATACCACATAATCTTCCACATAGATTCTGCAGTGCTTGTCCGCCTCTCCGATCTGCGTTATGTTCTTCGGTAATTCCATACAAAAAACACCTCCCATGCCGTTTCTATCAGTTATCACTAACTATAGCATCCGCACAGGAGGTATTTTAGCGTTCTTTGTCGCACCTCTTCAAAAACAGTTCGACAAAGTTTGCACCATATTCTATGTATTCTTAGCTATGCTTCAAACTTATATACGGTAACAGAATCGTATTCTCTGCCGTTCTCCCCGCCAAATACATAGGAGGGGAAATTCTCATGATGAATGGTATCCGGGAAATACTGGGTCTCCAATGCAAAACCGCAGCGGTTGCCGTAGGTCACCCCATCTTTTCCGGGCTGTACATCAATAAAATTGCCTGCATAAAACTGCACTCCTGGCAGGGTGGTGTATGCCTTCATTACTCTGCCGCTCTTCGGGCCTTTTACTGTGGCAATATGCCGTAATGTACCGTCATCGTTCCATCCATCGATCACGAAATTATGGTCATAGCCTCCGGTCAGGAGTAACTGCTCATAATCTTCCCGGATGTCTCTGCCGATCTTCTTGGGCTGTGTAAAATCCATGGGTGTGCCTGCTACCGCACGAATCTCACCGGTAGGGATCGATCCTGCTGCCACCGGAGTAAAGTGAGAGGCTCTCAGCCACAGTTCATGCTCTTCAATGCTGCCTGCACCGTGACCGTCCAGATTGAAATAGGAATGGTTGGTCAGGTTGATAATGGTCTTCTTGTCACTGGAAGCATGGTAATGCAGAGTCAGCTCATTCTCTTCACTCAGAGAGTAGGTTACGGATACCTTCTTATTGCCTGGAAATCCCAGCTGCCCATCCTCATCCTCCAGAGAAAATGTCACGCTGTTCTCTCCTATCTCCGCATCCCAGAGTCTCTTATGGAATCCCAGTTGCTTATGGGTATGTAAATTGTTGGCACCGTCATTTTTGTCCAGCTGATAAGTAACGCCATCCAGCGTATACTCTGCACCGCCGGTACGGTTCGCACAGGGGCCGATCACCGTGCCGAAAAAGCTGTCGTTGCCGTAATAGCTCTCACCATTGTCAAATCCCAGCACCAGGTCGTCCACCTTGCCCGTGGCATCCGGTACCAGTACGCGCACCAGAGTAGCGCCCAGATCCGTTATCTCTGCTTTCATCCCTTGATCATTACTCAGGGTATACAGAGATATCTCTTTCCCTTCCGCACTTTTCCCAAATAAACTTTTTGTTACTGCCATTGTCTTTCCCTCCCACTTTTATCCATTTTTATTTCATGCATACTGTCTATAATTCCACTCTGCCCTCTAAAGCGCGGAGTAATGTTACCTCATCAATATATTCCAGATCTCCTCCTACAGGGACACCACTGGCAATTCTGGTCACCTTGATTCCTGTGGGCTTGATAAGCTTGCTGATATACATTGCCGTGGTCTCACCTTCCAGGCTGGAATTGGTTGCGATAATGACCTCCTCCACATCACCCTGCAGACGTTCCATCAGTTCCTTCAGCTTGATGTCACCGGGTCCCACACCCAGCATCGGGGAAATGGCACCATGCAGTACATGGTACACGCCCTCATATTTGCCGGTCTTCTCATAAGCCGCCAGATCTCTGGTGTTCTCCACCACCATAATGGTACGATGATCCCGTCTGGGATTCGCACACACCGGGCAGAGTTCCTTATCCGTCAGAGTATAGCATTCCTTGCAATAGCGGACATTGGCTCTGGCTTCGATCATGACGTTTGCCAGTCTGTCCACACGGTCCTTCGGCATATTGATCAGGTGAAAAGCCAGTCGTTGTGCGGACTTACTGCCAATCCCCGGAAGGGCTGCCAGTTCTTCTATTAATTTATTGATCTGTCCGCTGTAGAGTTCCATTAGAAAGGAAATCCTCCCAGGCCGCCGGTCATTTTGCCCATAAGCTCTGCATTGGCTTCATCCGCCTTGCGCAGTGCTTCGTTGGCTGCTGCCACGATAGCATCCTGCAGAGTCTCGATATCCTCGGGATCCACGATCTCCTCTGCCAGCTTGATGGATGTGATCTCTTTTTTACCGTTGATGGTCACTTCCACAGCTCCGCCACCTGCGGATGCGGAGAACTCCTTGGTCTCCAGTTCCTTCTGTCCTTCTTCCATCTGACGCTGCATTCTCTGTGCCTGCTTCATCAGATTATTCATATTTCCGGGCATTGCGCCTCCGGGAAATCCACCTCTTTTTGCCATGTTGCTGTTTCCTCCATATTATTTATAATTGATTTCTCCGCGCTGCGTACTCTCGAAATCATAACATATATTCGCATTTCGGGCTATCGTCCTACGTGCTCATATATAGGTGAGTTATTATTCTATCTTACCTTATCTGTAAGGCTGCCGCAATCCCAAATTCACGCAGGATCACTCTTCCTCGTCGATCTCCATGTTGATGACCTTGCCCAGATCCACATAATTGTCTTCGAACTCCCTGCTGCTTTCCACGGTCTGGATCGTCACTTCGATCTCCTTACCGGAGAAATCGGACAACAGCATTTCCAACTGCTGCTTGTTCTGCTCGTGAGCTTCTCCTTTGAAATAATCGGAAGCCAGTCCGTCCTCCAACACCACCATGAGCTTGTTGTCTCCACCCAGACTTAATCGGGCGTTTTTCAGATACATCTTCATGGGATTCTCGGCATTTCCCACGATGGCCGGCCATTTCCGTACGATCTCCTGGATATCCCCGGGGACCGCCTTCGGCAACTGTGGCTTCGGCTTTGCCACACCGGCCTGCGGCACTCCCTGTGCTCCGGGAGCTCCGGCAGGCATTTGCGCCGCCGTAACGACAATGCCGTTTTCCACTTTTTCCTCCACCTGGCGAATACGATCCAGGACAGCTTCCTGATCCGTCTCCATCTCCGGCTTACACAGCTTGATCAGCGCGATCTCTACCAGGATACGCTTCTGCGCCGCATAGCGGATCTGTCCGGACAGTTCGGAGAAAATATGAATATAGCGGATGATCTGGTCCATGGACAGCATGGAAGCTTCTTCCTTCAGATTCGCCAGATTGTCCGTAGACATGTCTATGACATCCTCCAGATTATCCGCTGTCTGTACCAACATCAGATTCCGCAGATACCAGGTAAAGTCCGTGACGAACTGTACCAGCTCCCTGCCCTGCATGACGATCTCTTCCAACAGTTCAATGCAGCCTAACACATTCCGGTCCATAACGAAGCGCAGCAATCTGCTGAACACTTCTGTATCCACTGCCCCCAGCACATCCAGGGTCATATCGTAGGTCAGTTCTTTGCCCAGATGGAAGGCAATACACTGATCCAACAGGCTCAAGGCATCTCGCATAGAACCGTCCGCTACTTTTGCAATGTAGCGCAGAGCTCTGTCCTCCACCTGTACCTGCTCGGTGTCCATCAGTTCCTTCATACGATCCGTGATGGTATCAATGGAGATTCGTTTAAAATCATATCTCTGGCAGCGGGACAGGATCGTAATGGGGATCTTGTGCACCTCTGTGGTCGCCAGAATAAAAATAACATAAGAGGGCGGCTCTTCCAGCGTTTTTAACAATGCGTTGAAAGCTCCGGGGGAGAGCATATGCACCTCGTCGATGATGTAGACCTTGTATTTTCCCTCCGCGGGGGAATAGGATACCTCGTCGATGATCTCACGGATATTGTCCACACCGTTGTTGGAAGCCGCATCGATCTCGATGACATTCATGCTGGCTCCTGCTGCGATTGCCTTACAAATACGGCATTCCCCACAGGGGCCGTCCTCTGTGGGGTGTTCGCAGTTCACTGTTTTCGCAAAAATCTTGGCCACCGTAGTCTTACCGGTACCTCTTGTTCCGGTAAACAGGTACGCATGGCCGATCCGGTTCGCTCGCAGCTGATTCTTCAATGTCGTCACGATATGATCCTGACCCTTGACATCGGAAAAAGCGTCCGGGCGGAATTTCCGGTATAGTGCTGTATATGACATGTTTTTTCTCTCTTCCTTGTAACTATTCAGAGCCATCAAATATTAGCAGATGCTTGGCAAAAATAGTTACTCATTAATTTTCTGTCTTAATCGCCGAAGCAGATGCCCAGCAGCTTCGCTTCCTGTACGATGGTAGCATCGGGATCCACGGTCTTTAACTTGCCCGCTACATCCTCTAACGGAACCCTTACGATCTCACGGTTCTTGTAACCTACCATGAATCCATACTGATTATCCAGGATCAGCTTGCCTGCCTCGGAGCCCAGACGGCTGGCGAATACTCTGTCATAAGGGCAGGGGCTTCCGCCTCTCTGCATATGGCCGGGTACGGTGACACGTACTTCTCTGCCGGTCTTCTCCTGGATCTGTGCAGCCACCTCGTAGGATACGGAAGGGAACGGATATTTTTCCATCTTTTTCTTGTAATCTTTTTTGGTCAGGGCAGCATCTTCCTTGGAAATCGCACCCTCAGCCACAGCGATAATGGTAAAACGGCAGCCCTTTTTGTCCCTGTCTTCGATCTTCTCGATCACCTTATCGATATCATAAGGGATCTCCGGGAGCAGGATGATGTCCGCACCGCCTGCCATTCCGGCATTCAGGGTCAGCCACCCTACTTTATGTCCCATAACTTCCACGATAAATACTCTGCCGTGGGAAGCTGCTGTGGTATGGATGCAGTCGATGGCATCCGTAGCAATATCTACTGCGCTCTGGAAACCGAAGGTCATATCAGTACCCCACAGGTCATTGTCGATGGTCTTGGGCAGGGTCACGATATTCAGTCCTTCCTTGCGCAACAGGTTCGCAGTCTTGTGGGTGCCGTTACCACCGAGAATTACCAGGCAGTCCAACTGCAGCTTATAATAATTCTGCTTCATGGCTTCCACTTTGTTCAGTCCGTTGGGATCCGGATCCTGGATCGTCTTGAACGGGGTCCGGGAGGTTCCCAGGATCGTGCCGCCCTTGGTAAGGATGCCGGAGAAATCCTTGTCTGTCAGCATGCGGAAATTACCGTAAATCAGTCCTCTGTAGCCATCGAGGAAGCCATAGATCTCGACCTCTTCCTTACTGTTCGCCAGGGTCTTCACCACGCCTCTCATGGCTGCGTTCAATGCCTGACAGTCACCACCGCTCGTTAACATTCCGATTCTCTTCATCGTAGGATCCTCCGTTTCTATATTTCATTATTTTCTCTTGCGTTTGCTGTAACTATGCAAAACTGTCTTCGTTCTGTCAATACTTATTTCTATTTTAATACATTTATTTTCATCTGAAAATAGTTTGTTGTAATTTCCGGCAGATTTCTCCCCTATGGCAAAACAAACCTCAGAAGCACCGGGCCTCTGAGGTTCGCTTATCATCTTATCATACGTTATTTGAATTTAAACTTTCCTTTGATCATGGTCACGTAGACAGCTGCGCCGCCACCGCCGACCACTACGGCTCCGGCTGCTGCCGCTGCCGCCACGCGGCCTGCGTTCGTTCCCTTACCGGAGGTCTCCGTTATCTGCTCTGTGCCGGATTCCTGAGAGTCGGAAGTCTGGGCGGTCATGGAATCTATCCGCTCCTCCTGCGGTGCTTCTCCACTCGATTCCTGCGTGTCCTGTGCCTCCCCGGAGGGCTTTGCCGCATCTTCCTTACTGTTTTCGTCCGCAGCGGGTGTTGTCGGGGGCACGGGAATTACAGAAGGCTTTACCACACCGGGTGTGGCAGGCGTTGCCGTGGCTGCGGGAGGTGTTGCCGCGCCCGTGGCCTTCTGGTCCGTATTGGACGCCTGACTGCTGTCATCGTCGTCATCATCGTCATCGTCGTTACTGGCAGCAGGCTTCTTCGGTGCGATTTCATAACCGCAGATCGTACAGATCTCCGCCCGTTCTGTGGTGGCCGCGCCACCGGATGCATGCTTTTCCGTATTGCTGGTGATTCCACAGACACCACACTTATGCCAGTGTCCGGTCATATCGGACAGATATCCTTCTGCCCAGCTATGATCCGTCTTCGGAAGAACGATCTCTGTCGCTGTTATGCTCTTGCTTCCGTCCGCGGATGCAAAATACAGTCCGCAGACGTCGCAGGTCCAGTATTCGATGCTGCCCTCTGCCTGACAGGTGGGTTCCACCCGGTCGTGGCGGTTCAGCGGGCCGTGACCGGAGTTCCATGTCTTCGATACGGCGGGGCTTGCGTTATAATCATCGGTTTCCGCATAGCGGATCTGTGCAGTCACCTTCCCGTTGTGACCGACTCCGGTGGATTTGGTCTGCCCCCAGTCCGTTCCATCAAATCTGAACTCCACGTCAGTGCGATCTGTGGTGATCTGCGCCGCCAGATCGTTGCCGCTGACGGTAAAGGTCATGTCAAAGGCATCCGGATCCGGGGTATCCTCGCGGTCTGCTTTTGCGGTACGGGTGATAGTTATGCCAAACACAATATCATTATAATTTTTTTGACCGTAACTGAACACTTACTATCGCATGCTCGCCAATATCATCCATGGTGTTTTCACCCAGAGTGAATAGCAATTTTCCCTCGGAATATTTGATGTCGGGATCTGCCGCCAAAACGTTCATGGAATTATCCAACATGATAACTTCCATCGTTGTCTCTCCCAGATCCTCGGGCAACCCCGGTATCTGCACCGCCTTCTCTCCTTTGGCCGCCCAACTGTATTTGAGATCCAAGTCTTGAATCTTCGGAGCAATTGCTTTACTGATTTCCAATTTTACCTGTGCCGTCAGCGTCTGATAGTATTCCGGATGCTCCGTAGGAATAAACGTTGCCGTGTAGGTCTCACTATCGCCAACATAAGGAACCTTGTCATCATCGCTCTGGATCTGCCAAGTTCCGTCGATGGGCTCGGTTCCCAGTTTTGCCGTCAGTCTTGTCACTTTGAGTTCTCTCAGCTTATTGCCATAGGCTCCTCTGGCGATGCCATCACCCTCTGCCGCAAGTGCTGCCGGGGCGATGTCAACGATCAGATTCTTCGTCTTCTCAGAGAAGAAAGAATTGTCATTTCCTTTGTAGACGAGGGTAAACGTGGTCTTACCTGCAGTCCGCGCCTTGTAAGTTGCGATGCCGTTTTGGATCTGCGCTGCGCTTACCACCGCAGTATCCCCGATCCGGATCTCAAAGCTACCATCCGTATCTTCCGCAGAGATGGTCTGTACGTCCGCCACAAAGTTTACCAGTGCCTTTACATTAAAAGTTATATCCTGTCCATAGGTGGGCGTAACGTCATCTGCTCTCTCAAACTGCAGACCGGTGGTGTACTTCACACCAACTGCATTATTTTCCCCAAGCGAAGGATAGTAGGCTATGCCATTCTCTTTGTCGTTGGCTTTCTTCGTCCAGATGGCCGGATCAAAGCCATTGTCTTTGAGTTCTTTGAAAAAGCTGGAAGAGGTCAGTTGCAGGGTAGAATGTCCCAAATCACAGTCATCTTTTACGTTACAAATATCTTTATTGAAATAACACTTCTCCGGGTTGGGATCACCACTATTTGATATTCCCGCAAGTTCTCCATTCCCTTTGACATTTCCTATGCTAATGCAATGGTCAATAGTTCCGCCCATACCACAGATTCCTGCCGCAGAATCCTTTCCCTGCACGTCTCCTTCAAAAAAGCACTGGGAAATCATAGTGTATTGTCCACCCACGCCGCTGATTCCGCCTACCATAGACCCTTTTACCGTTCCGGTAAAGGAGCAGCCATAAATTTCGCCCGCAGACAAATTTCCACAAATTCCTCCTGTTTCACAATAACTCGAAACAATGTCTCCGTTGGCAGCCAACAGCATTACCTTACCGCTTTCGCTGAGCTGGTTTTGCGTGTAGCCAATCTGGGCAAACAAACCAGAACTATAAACATCATTTTCTTTTGTCATATCCACATGGCTTATCGTATGTCCGTCTCCACTGAATTTTCCTATGTATGGAGTTCCGGGATCTCCAATAGATCTGAGTTCCACTCGGCTCACATCAATATTGTTTTTTAATACATAGTTTTCGTTACAGTTTGCCGTATCCTGTCCGATGGCTGCGAATTCCTCCGCCGTGGTGATCAGGGTATAGATATCCCAGTCGTCGCCATTCGTTGTAACATAGTTGTAAACCGGTACGGAAGCAGTCTTCGTCTCTTTGATATCTGCCACCTTTGTCAGATTGATGTAAGTCCCTGTGGCTGTACCGAATCTGCCCTGTGTAGCCTTTGCAGTGCTGGTATCGACACTGCCCTCTTTCCAGCTTGTAGAATCCAAGCCCTCCGGAAGTGCACCGCAAAGCTGCCCTGCCGTTAGTGCTGTTCCAGCGTCAAAGCCTCCGGTAATTGCATCCATATTATAATAACAATTTGAAATATGCCCCGTACTTTCAGAGTCAGTTCTTCCTACAATCCCGCCAAAAGATTCTCCCCCACTGACTTTCCCCAGATTTACACATGCAGTAATACTCGCAGACGCAGTGGTATCATCAAAGATGCCAAATATTCCACCACAGGCACTTTGATAAGCTTTATCTATAATCATTATCTCACCGGTATTCAGGCAATTCTCAGCAATACCACCCATCCCGGCAATACCACCAACTCTCACTCGCCCTGTTACCTTACTACTATTGTAACATTGCGAGACTTTACCAACCGAATATCCTCCAATCTTACCGCAAATACCGCCAACATCTGTTTTGCCGTTTATTGTATTTCCAATACTCCGACAGTTCTCAATATTTATTCCTTCTGCGTATCCCACGATAGCCCCAACAAAGTTTATTCCACAAATAACAGAATCTTTAACCGTAATATTTTTTATGGCACTATTAACATTAAATTTTATGCATTCTCCAAACAAGCCGACACGATCTAATTCACCACTTATCTGCATTCCCGTCACAGTATGGTTATCGCCGTTAAAATTCCCTTTAAAAGGATTACTATAGTTTCCTATTGGTGTCCATTCCTTATTAGCCAAATCAATATCCGCAGTCAACACAATGTATTTATGCAAATAAGCCTCTCCTTCATTCACAGTTTTTGCAAAATACGCAAGCTGTGCTGCTGTCTCAATTTGAAATGGATTACCTTGTGTACCATCTCCTGCGGCAAACTTATCTGCAATCGTTGTGCCATCCCAGGTATCTACTGTTTCTCCTTCCGCTCTCGCACTCACCGGCACAGCGATCCACACCAGTGCCGCCAGTGCCAGCAGGGCCAGCCTCATCTTCATGCTCCATGCTTTTGTACTTTTCTTCATAACCCTCATGCCTTTCTATATCCTGCAAAATTTCACATATTTCCCAACCCTTTGCAGATGTAAAATCCAATTTTGTTTTTATACTATCCGTATCATTTATTATACCAAAAAAGCAAAGGCACCGTCAATATTTTCCATACGATTCGTCTCATATTTTTATAAAATTTTGTCAAACAAGTGCGCCCACCGCAAAATCGAGCAGGCTGGCTCATCGTAAACACAAAAAAGGAGCCACCAGATCCCTCCGGTCACTCCTCGTTGCCTTCTCTGAAAAATATATCCAGTTTTCCCAGACATTTGATCAATGTCTTCATTTCTTCCTCGTCCAGATCCCGAATGATCGTATGGATCATTTTCCTGTGGAAATCTCTGTGGTGGAAAAAAGCTTTTCTCCCCTTCTCTGTCAGGGTCACCAGCACTACACGTTTATCTCTGGTGCTGCGGTTGCGGGTGAGATATCCTTTTCTCTCCAGACTGTTCATATTCGTGGTCAGGGTTCCCACGGTGACATGCAGTTCCCCGGCAATCCTGGACATGCTCTTGGGTTCCTCGATACCGATAGCCTCCAGAATGTGTATGTCATTATTTGTAATATCCTTGAATTCGTCTGTTATGACCGCCTTTGCCTCTGCGTCCATCACGTTATGGAACAGATTCACCAGCAATTCGTTCAGCATCCGGTTGTTGCTTTTTCCCATAGTTACCTCTACGATATCTGGAATTTTTCTTTCGTATGTCCGCAATCCTCCGAAGCCGCCTTCTCTGACGCATATCCGCAGTCTTCCTGCGCTCCGGATCATTTTCAGTATACCGTCTACCAAGTCATCACGCAAGCCCCAATCGTAAGCCCGGCTCCGAATCCCGCCAGAACGATGCGGTCGCCGCGGTGCAGCTTTCTCTGCCTGTTCAGTTCGTCCAGAAGCACCGGGATGGAGGCAGAGGACATATTTCCGACCCTTTCCAGATTGGTGGGGAATTTGTCTCTGTCTGCATGCAGTCTTTTCGCCACTGCATCAATGATACGTGCGTTGGCCTGATGCAGTACGAACATATCAATATCCGGCACAGCAAGTCCGGCATCTGACAGTGCTTCCTCGATGCACTGTGGCACCCGTCTGGTGGCGAACCGGTATACTTCCTGTCCGTCCATCTGAATATAATGTTCCCTGCCATCCGTCGGCTGGTTTTGGTCCGTTTTTGCCGCTGAAGTCCTTGCATATGGGGTTGTCAGTTCTCTTGCTCCGCATTGCAGGACTCCGCCACCGGTGCCGTCGGAGTGCAGTGCCCGGCCCAGAATGCCTGCTGCCGGTATCCGTTTCTCCTCCGCCGTCTCCTGCATCCCTTTCTCTGTCTCCGGCAAAGCGTTACTGTATTCCACCGCCCGAGACTCCGTCCTGCATCTCTCCATAACCACGGCCCCGGCTCCGTCTCCGAACAGAATACAGCTGCCCCGGTCCGTCCAGTCCACCAGCTTGGACAGTACCTCACTGCCGATGATCAGGGCATTTTTCGCCAATCCTGTCCTCAGATAAGCATCTGCGGTATTCAGTGCAAATAAAAATCCGGAGCAGGCCGCATTCACATCGAAAGCCAATGCATTCACCGCACCGATGGCCGCCTGTACCTGGCAGGCGCAACAGGGCAGATACTGCTCCGGAGAACAGCTTGCTACCAGAATCAGATCGATTTCTTCTGCAGTTTTTCCTGCCTGTTCCAATGCTTTGTGGGCCGCTTCTGACGCAAGTGTCACAACCGTCTCCCCCACAGACACATGACGTTCAGCAATACCGGTTCTCTCCCGGATCCATTCATCCGATGTCTCCACCAGCTGCTCCAATTCTTTATTTGTAACGATCCTTCCCGGAAGAGCACTTCCGGTTCCGGTGATTCTTATGGTCCTCACGCCATTTCCTCCATGATATCCACTGTTCTTTCTATTTTCTGCGCCCTCCAGGCATTGCTGCCACAGAACAGCAGTCCATTATCCACATCTCCCATTGCCGCATTGATCAATGCTCTGGTGATGCAATACGGTGCTGTCTTCGGGTCACAGGTCTTAATACAATGTCTGCATCCGGTCATAAAACGCTCCCCGGCCGCCACCTTGTCCAGAAAAGAATTCTGTATGGCTCTGCCGGGCATCCCCACCGGACTTTTCACTATGACGATGTCTTCCTTCCGCGCACTGAGATATGCCTGCTTGTAGGCATCCGCCGCATCACATTCCTCTGTGGTCACGAACCGGGTTCCCAGTTGGACACCTGCTGCCCCCAGGGACAGGCAATGCTCCAGATCCCTCCGGTCATAAATACCACCCGCTGCGATCAGTGGAATTTCCAGTTCTGCTACCTGCCGGAGCATTGCCGTCAGTTCTCTCTCATAGTTCTCCGGTGTGTAAGCATCCAGTTCTTCCCGCTTAAATCCCAGATGTCCACCCGCCAGCGGCCCCTCCGCTACAATGAAATCCGGCTTCCTGCCGTATTTTTTCATCCAGTACTTCGTGACAACCGACAAAGCACGGGGGCTCGACACGATCGGAGCCAGCATTGTCCGGTGGCTGCGCCCGGGCATTCCGTTTTCCGTCTCTGCCACGACTCCGGGCAGATCTAACGGCAGTCCCGCACCGGAGATAATGCAGTCGGTACCTGCCAGCACTGCTGCCCTGACATAATCCTCGTAACGCTGCGTTGCCACCATGATGTTGACACCGACGATACCGCCTCTTGCGGTCTGTCTTGCTTTTTCTATTTCTTTTCCGATAGTACGCAGATTACAGGCGATGGGATCTCTGTCAAAATCCGGCTCCCGGAAACCGATCTGGGCAGTAGAAATAATGCCGATCCCACCGGCAGCTGCCACTGCTCCCGCCAGACCGGACAGGCTGATTCCCACACCCATGCCTCCCTGGATCACGGGAATATCTGCATGTAATTCCCCCAGGATCATTTTTCCGTGCTTCATCCCACATCACCTCTCGTTACCGCTTTAATACTTGCGGAATCTTTCATAACGTTCCTCTGCGATCTGTTCACCGGTCATACCGGTGTATTTTTGCAGAAATTCCTTGATATGTTCCTTGAGATAACCGCCGATGGCTTCCACGGTACTCTGGTCTGCTCCGCCGTATTCCGGTACGATCCTCTCGATCACTCCGAGGCGTTTCAGGTCCTCGGATGTAATATTCATGACTTCACTGGCTTCTCTGGCACGGTCAGCATCCTTCCATAATATAGAAGCAAAGCCTTCGGGAGACAGGATCGAGTATGTGGCATTTTCCATCATCCATACCTCATTGCCTACCGCCGTAGCCAATGCTCCGCCGCTGCCGCCTTCTCCAATAAGGATGCACAATACCGGTACCTTCAGGGCCGACATCTCCAGCAGGTTCCGGGCAATAGCCTCGCCCTGTCCTCTCTCCTCTGCCTCCACGCCGCAGAAGGCTCCCGGCGTATTCACAAAGCTGATAATGGGTCTGTTGAATTTCTCCGCCTGCTTCATCAGGCGCAGTGCCTTACGATACCCCTCCGGCATGGGCATGCCGTAATTGCGTCTGGCACACTCCGCAAAATCCTTGCCCTTCACATCTGCCAGCACTGTCACCGGCTGCCCGTCCAGGAATGCCACTGCACCTACCAGTGCTTTATCATCCCCATAATAACGGTCTCCGTGAGCCTCCACTACATAATCGAAAATGTAGGGAATATAGTCGGTTGCTGCCGGTCTGTCCACTCTCCGGACGGTCTTGACCTTTTCCCATGCCGTTCTGGGGAGTGTCAGTATTGACCGTTCCTTCACGATCTCCGTAGGTTCAAAATGGAAGTCAAAATTTTTCTTAAAATCCGCATAATTCCCCTCACTGCACCGATGCGTCGTGATCAGGAAATATAAGGTCTTCTTCAGATTCTCCCGGCGGACGATACCGTCCACAAAACCATGCTCCTGCAAAAATTCCGCTGTCTGGAAGCCATCAGGGAGGCGCTGTCCCAGAGTCTGCTTAATAACTCTCGGTCCTGCGAAGCCGATCAAGGCTCCCGGTTCCGCCATGATCACATCTCCCAGCATGGCAAAACTGGCCGTCACACCACCTGTGGTGGGATCTGTCAAAATAGTCGCATAGAGAAGTCCTGCTTCTCCATGTCGTTTGATCGCTGCGGAGGTTTTTGCCATCTGCATCAGTGACACGATTCCCTCCTGCATTCTCGCACCGCCGGAACAGCAGAACAAAAATACAGGCAGCCGCAATTCTGTCGCCTTTTCAATCGCCTGGGTGACTTTCTCGCCGACCACATGCCCCATACTGCCCATCATAAATTTGGATTCGCAGATGCCGATCACAGCCTTTTCCCCGTAGATCTCGCATTCACCTACGGTCACAGCTTCTTTTACGCCGGATTTTTCCCTGGCCTCCGACAGCTTTTCCTCATAGCCCTCATATTTCAGTGGATTGCTCTCTTCTATCTCCTCGAACCAGGGCTGAAAGCTTTTCCGGTCTGCCACCATGCGGATCCGGTTGTGGGTCTTCACCCGGAAATAATAACCACACTCATAGCAGACATATTTATTTTTCGCTGCCCGGTCTCTGTTTATCATTTTCTTACATTTCGGGCATTTGATCTCTGTTTCTGTATCTACACTTCCCATACCTGCACCTCTTATTCTGCGTCACTTTTATCTCTCTGTCCCGCTCATAAAAAATCACTTCCGCAGACTATTCTTATTTTAACGCAAAGGTAAGCTCTGCCTTTGCCGCCAGTTTTCCGTTTACCGTGGCGATCGCTTCCCCGACACCCACCGGTCCCTTACTGCGGATAATGGTGGTCTCCAGCTCCAAGGTGTCTCCGGGGCGCACCATCTGTTTGAATTTTGCCTTATCGATCCCGGCAAAATAAGCAGTCTTGCCACGATGCTCCGGCAGAGACAGAATTGCTACAGCCCCTGTCTGTGCCAGTGCTTCCATGATCAACACGCCCGGCATCACCGGGTTCCCCGGAAAATGCCCGGCAAAATACGGTTCGTTAAAGGTCACATTTTTGCGTCCCACTGCCCGCACACCGGGCTCCAGCTCCTCGATAGTATCGATCAGCAGAAATGGATGTCTGTGGGGCAGAATCTCCATGATTTCCTGTGTATTATAAACTGACATTGTTCCTCCGTTCCGCGAATGCTGTCGTATCAACTACTTCCTCGCATTGTGCAATCGTCCTCGTTGATGCTCTGCCTTCTATCCTGTGTCTTGAACATCTGCTGCGGTTATTCTATGTACTTCTTCAACAGCAGACTGGCATTATGTCCGCCGAAGCCCAACGAATTGGTCAATGCATAAGGCACCTCTTCTTTGTAGCTGTCCCGGCAATAATTCAGGTCAAGTTCCTCCTCCGTCTCACGCAGTCCCACGGTGCGGTGGATATAGCCTTCCTGAATTTCTTTTACGCAGGTGACAAACTCCACTGCTCCTGCCGCTCCTAAAAGATGTCCCACCATGGATTTGGTGGAATTGATCTTCAGGTCATACGCATGTTCTCCAAATGCCAGCTTGATCGCTCTGGTCTCGAACAGGTCATTATGATGGGTACTGGTTCCATGGGCATTGATATAGGTAAGCTCTTCCGGTGCCACCCCGCCGTCTTTTAAGGCATTCAGCATGGCGGTGGCTGCTCCGCTGCCATCCTCCGCAGGGGATGTAATATGATAAGCATCCGAAGAACAGCCGTAGCCGGTCAGTTCCGCATAGATCTTCGCCCCGCGCCTCTTTGCATGCTCCAGCTCTTCCAGTACCACGATAGCGGAACCCTCTCCCATGACGAAGCCGTTTCTCTCCTTGTCAAAAGGAATGGATGCCCGTTCCGGATCCTCACTAAATGACAGCGCTGTCAGTGCTGAAAATCCGGCAATTCCGATGGGGGTAATGGAGCTTTCCGTTCCTCCCGCTATCATTACATCCGCATCACCGTACTGGATCGTACGGTATGCTTCTCCGATGGAATGTGTACCGGTTGCGCAGGCAGTAACCACATTCAGGCTCTTGCCCTTCAGCCCATAGGCAATGCTGACATTGCCTGCTGCCATATTAGAGATCATCAGAGGCACCAGCATGGGGCCTACCCGGCCGGGGCCTTTTTCCTTCAGGCGGTCATATTCCCGCTCCATGGCCTGTAAACTTCCGATGCCGCTTCCCACACTGCAGCCCACCATATAAGGATCTTCCTGTTCCATAGTAAGACCAGCATCCGAGATGGCCTGTCCGGCAGCCGCCACAGCAAACTGGCAGAACTGCTCCATTCTGCGGGCGGATTTTTTGTCCATATATTGTGCGGGATCAAAATCCTTCACTTCCGCCGCCAGCTTACAACGGTAATCCGCAGTATCAAAATAGGTGATAGGACCGAATCCGGTCTTGCCCTCTTTGATACCATTCCAGAATTCCTCTACGCTGTTGCCAATAGGGGTGATGGCTCCCATGCCTGTTACTACAACTCTTCTATTTTTACCCATACAGATATACTCCCTCGCATCCTGACTTATTTTCTGTCCTGCTGTACCGTTAGCGGACATATTTTCTATTCTGCTTTACTGTTGCCGGACATAGTTTTACATCGCCATACCGCCGTCCACGCACAGCACCTGGCCGGTAATATAGTCCGAGGCATCTCCTGCCAGGAACAGAACCGCCTGTGCGACATCCTCCGGTCTTCCCATTTTCTTTAGCGGGATCTGTCCAACCGCATTATCCTGTACCGCCTCCGGAAGCTTATCTGTCATATCTGTCCGGATAAATCCGGGTGCCACGGCATTCACACAGATATTCCGGGATGCCAGTTCTCTCGCTACACTTTTCGTCAGACCGATCAGTCCCGCCTTGGAGGCGGAATAATTAGCCTGCCCTGCATTCCCGACGATGCCACTGACAGAAGAGATATTGATGATTTTCCCATATCTCTGCTTCATAAAGGTCTTCGTCAGATGCCGGATCATGTGAAATGCGCCTTTCAGGTTCGTATCCAGGACTGCATTGAATTCTTCTTCCGTCATCCGCACGATCAGATTGTCCCGTGTGATCCCGGCGTTATTGACAAGGATGTCAACTCTGCCGTATTTCTCTGTTACTGCCTTTACAAAGGCTTCACTCTCTGCAAAATCTGCAACATTGCATTTCACAGCCTCCGCCATGCCGCCTTGGCTTCGGATGTCCGCCGCCACCGCTTCCGCTGCTTCTGCAGAGCCATTATAATTAATGATCACCGTGGCTCCTTCTGCTGCCAGTGCCTGTGCCACTGCTTTTCCGATGCCCCGTGATGCCCCTGTGACAATAGCAACTTGTCCTGTCAGACTTTTTCCTGTCAACATGCCAGTTCCTCCATCACCCGGTCCAGATCCTCCGGTTTCTCGATATTGTATACTTTGACATTTCTGTCAATTTTCCGTACGAAGCTGCCGAGTGTCTTCCCCGGGCCGATCTCTATGAAAGTGTCCACGCCATCTGCGATCATCCGCTCTACGCTCTGGGTGAAATGAACGGGACTGGATACCTGTTGTTTCAGCAGTTCCGCAACCTGTGACGCATCTGTCACATAATCCGCTGTTACGTTGGACACGTAAGGAATCCAAGGGGTTGACAGCTTGACGCTTTTCAATTCTTCTGCCAGCTGTTCTCCCGCAGTTTTCAGCAAAGCTGAATGGAATGGTCCGCTGACCTTTAAGGGTACACAGCGTTTTGCACCTGCTTCTTTCAGCGCTTCCGATGCTGCTGCTACTGCATCTGCCTCTCCGGTGATCACGATCTGCCCCGGGCAGTTATAATTTGCCACCGAGACGACTTTGCCGGTTTCTTTTGCTGTCTGTCCGCAGATTTTTGCCACGGTATCTCCGTCCAGTCCTAATATTGCTGCCATGGCTCCGCCTTCCGGATAGGCCTCCTGCATATAGATACCACGCATCCGGATGATCCGGAACAGATCCGGCAGCTCCATCACACCAGCGGCAGCCAGCGCCCCATATTCTCCCAGGCTTAAGCCTGCTGCCATCTCCGCTTTCAGTCCTTTTGCCTCCAATACTTTCAGAATTGCCACTTCCATGGTCAGCATGGCGATCTGTGTGTATTCCGTAATGTTGATATAAGGATTTTCTTCAAAGGTCAGCTGTTCCATGGAGTACGGATGTCCGCTTTCCGCCTGTACTTCCCGCTTATCCTGCCAATACAGATTCTGGAGCACCTTGTCTGCCAGCTTCCATACCGCCTGTGCTTCCGGGTAAGTATCATAGAACTCCTTGCCCATTCCTATGTACTGGGAGCCCTGTCCCGGGAATAAATATGCGATCCTGCTCATTTTGTCCTCTCCTAATTACTATGTGATGCTATTGTTCTCCTCGGTTACAGCACATTTTTTATAATGCGCCGTTTTCCATATAACTACGCCGCCTGTCGCTGTTCGAAATCTGTTGTCAGCGGTTACCTGTCGCTATATTTTATTTATGCTGTCCTTGTGCCGCTATGCACTCCTGCGCCTGCTGCACTGTTTCTTCAATAATCTCACGGCAGGTCTGTTCTCTGCGGATCAAGCCTGCAATCTGTCCCGCCATCAGTGTTCCGTTTACGGTATCTCCGTCCTGCACTGCCTTCCTGAGAGATCCCAGCGTCAGCTTTTCCAGTTCCATGAAATCGGCATTCTCTTTTTCCAGCTTCAGATACTCCCTGGTCATCTGATTACGTAAAGAACGCACCGGATGTCCGGTAGACATTCCCGTCACTACAGAATCAATATCCTTTGCCTTGATGATCTGATTCTTATAATTTTCATGGACGATGGATTCCTTTGATGCGACGAACCGGGTGCCCATCTGGATACCTTCCGCTCCCAGCATAAAAGCCGCCGCCATTCCTCTGCCATCGGCGATACCTCCGGCTGCGATCACCGGGATAGATACCGCATCCACTACCTGCGGAACCAGCGCCATGGTCGTGGTGGAACCGATATGTCCACCGCTTTCCATGCCTTCCGCCACCACAGCGTCCGCTCCGGCACGCTCCATCATCTTCGCCATAGCCACACTGGCTACCACCGGAATGACTTTCACTCCGGCATTCTTCCACAGTTCCATGAATTTTCCCGGGTTTCCAGCACCAGTCGTTACCGCTTTTACTCCTTCTTCCACGACAATCTTCGCTACATCCTCCGCATTGGGATTGAGCAGCATGATATTCACGCCGAAGGGTTTGTCAGTCAGTTCTTTGCATTTACGTATTTCCTCCCGGACAACCTCAGGCGGAGCGGAAGCGGCACCGATGATGCCTAAGCCTCCGGCATTTGATACCGCTGCCGCCAACTTATGTTCTGCCACCCAGGCCATACCGCCCTGGAAAACAGGATATTCTATTTGTAGAAGTTCCGTGATCTTTGTTTTCATTGTCTTTCTGATCCTTCTCGTCATTCTGCGTTATATTACATATTCTGATGATACCAAGGTCAAAAGGTCTAAGCCCACATGAGGGCAGATATGCAGTCCTTATGCCTGCTCCTGAATATATCTGATAACGTCACCTACTGTTGCCATATTTTCCAATTCCTCGGAAGGAATGGATACACCATATTCCTCTTCAAACGCCATTACCAGTTCAAACAGATCCAGGGAGTCTACTTCCAGATCCTCCTTGAAACGGGTTGCCTCTGTGATTTCTACATTCTCCTGATTTAACTGTTCTCTGATGATGGCTGCTACTTTTTCTAACATGTTTTTGCTCTCCTTATGCATTTCATTATTGTGTTTCTGATACCTTGCTTTACTACTTTGTCGTCTCCGGCGTGTTTGCCTTTCATTTCAAATTGTTTTGACTATCAAAGTATTTATCTGCAATATACTACGCGGATGTTGTTCTGTCAACATCTTTTTTTATTATTACCGCTTACAAACTTATTATCATCACGTAAGCAGTAATAATCTCATTGCAAAAGATCCTTTTCCCGGAAAAATACTGCTACAAAAGCGTAATTCCCTTGCCAGGTGGCAGAATCCGGTGGTTTCTATCGGAAAATTTGCAAAAACTACTGGCTGCAAAAATAATTTTTCAAATCAGGTGGTAAATGCCATCGCAAACAATAGAAACTACTAGGTTTTTTCGTTTCTCCCCTTGCCAAACGGTTATTTTTCAGATAAAATAATCTACGTTGTAATCTTTTGGAGACGTATCGAAGTGGTCATAACGGGGCGCACTCGAAATGCGTTAGCCCTCCGGGGCACGTGGGTTCAAATCCCACCGTCTCCGCACATAAAAAGCCGGTAATCTGTCAAAACAGACTATCGGCTTTTAGTTTTAGAAAAATGTGCAAAAACGTGTTTATTTTCCAGAAAAATGTGTTATGCCTCCCGCAGAATCTGCATGATCGTATCATAATGCTCCGGATCATGTGGGAAGGTGCAGCCCGAGCAATCCTTGATCCGTCTGCCATTTTTCTCGAAATACCTGGGATTCCCGGGGCAGTGCTCCAAGCGGTACATGGGGCAGTAGCAGAACAGGCAGTTGAAATCTGCAAGTCCCTTGTGGCAAGGGAAATATTTACAATCTTTATTCTCAAAAAAACGATAGGAATTTTCCATTTGCAACACTCACATCCTTCCATAACCTGCAAAGTTTGCGCATTGGCGCAAATTTGCGTGTGAAACATAGAACTTCTTCGCGAAAGAGCCTTTGCTCTGAGTGATTAGAAGTTCTTTTCACACTTTACACTACACTTCTTCCGCCATACACATTCCATGGGCAATACCCTGCTCCTTCAGCTGTTCCTCCAGCTGGTTCAAGGCATCATCTTCATCTTCTGCAAACACCATCGCCTGATAGACTTCCTCCGGTCCTTCCGGTGCCAGTGCTGTCACCTCATACATCTGCATGGCAATTACCTCTTTCTTCCTCAAAATACACGTTCACTCTTCTCTTTATTTTATACCCGTTTCCCCGTTTTTTTGCAAGCGAAAAGCGCCACTCCGGGGAAGAGTGCCGCTTTTCAGGAGAGATTTATGTATTGAATGTTGCTGGCGAAATATTAACCCTTGACGCTTCCCATTGCCACGCCCTGGACAATGTACTTGGAAAGGAACAGGTATACGATGATAACAGGGAAGATAGAGAATGCAATCGTTACATACACCTGACCCATATCAAACTTCAGGAAGTCTGCGGAACGCAGCTGAGCGATCAGGATAGGTAATGTCTTCATCTTGTCATCATGCAGAACCAGTGCCGGTGTGAAGTAGTTATTCCAGTTCGCTACGAAAGTGAAGATCGCCTGCACTGCGATTGCCGGCTTCATCAGCGGCAATACGATGGAATTAAATGTACGGAACTCACCGGAACCATCGATTCTGGCTGCCTCTACCAGAGACAGGGGCAATGCACTTTCCATGTACTGCTTCATATAGAAGAAAGTAGCAGGTGCTGCGATTGCCGGGATGATCAGGGGGATAAAGTTATCCTCCAGCTTCATATCAGCTACCAACTGGATAAATCCGAGTGCGGTAACCTGGGTAGGAATGGTCATGATTGCCAGGATAAAGGTAAACATGAACTTCTTTAACTTAAAATCATATACATGGATCGCATATGCGGTCATGGTAGAGAAGTAGGTACACAGCACTGCACTGCAGGTTGCTACTACAAGGCTGTTGATCATACCTCTGACTACCGGCAGGGTTCCTGCCATGACACCCTTCCAGTTCTGGATCAGATGTGTGCTGGGCAGCAGGGTAAATCCCTGTGTCAGCTCGCCTTTGGATCTGGTTGCATTTACAAACAGTATATAGAACCAAAACAGGCAGAGAAAACTCATAATAACCAGTACGATATATGCAAGTGCTCTTCTGGCATGAATGCCCAGACCTTTTTTTGTCTCGTTTGTTTCTACACTCAACATTTCTGCCACCTCCTACTTATCCTGTTTGCCGTTCGAGAACTTAAATACGATCAAGCTCAGGATACCTGTGATAATGAACAACATTACAGACAACGCACCACTCATTCCGTAGTTCTTACTGTACAAATGGTTGTTCAGGTACATGATCAGGGTCATGCTGGATCTCATAGGATCGCCCTTACCGTTGGTCAGAATCTGAGGTACATCGAACATCTGCAGACCACCGATCAGGGATGTGATCATTACGTAGATCAGAATCGGCTTCAACAAAGGTAATGTAATCTTGAAGAATACCTGGGTAGAGGTTGCTCCGTCTACCTCGGCTGCCTCGAAGAGGGAAGTATCGATACCCATCATACCTGCCATCAGGAGGATCGTTGTATTACCAAACCACATCAGGAAGTTCATCAATGCTACCAGACCTCTGGTACTCCATACGTTTGTAAGGAACTGATATGGCTCTTTTAAGACTCCGATCTGCATCAGCATTTCATTGATAGGACCACCATCAGAGAACAGCGTGAAGAACAACATTGCAAATGCGGAAGCCATGATCAGGTTCGGCAGATAGATAACTGTCTTGAAGAATCTCTGTCCCTTTAATCTAAGGCTGGGATCCGAGAACCATGCACCCAGAAGCAGAGATATGATGATCTGCGGTACAAATCCCAGTACCCACATGATCAATGTATTCTTGGTGTACATCCACAGGTCCGGATTGGCCAACAGCTTTGCATAGTTACCAAATCCGATGAAATTCGGTCCGATCTGTGTCAGTCCGGAACGGTAATTTTCAAAAAAGCTGTAATAAAATGTCCTGAATAACGGGATCAACTGGAATAATACATACACTACTACAAAGGGGATCAGGAAAATATAACCCCACTTATTATAGCGTACCACCTTTCCGCGTTTTACCTTTGCCATAATGATTCCTCCCTTTTGCCGTCATGCTCTCTTAGCGACTTTACGTTTTTCGTGCCTTTCTTTGTTTCCGATCAGGCTCGCAGCAGCTCTCTTCTTTTTGTTCTTAATTATCTTCTTCTGAAAAAAGCTTCTGCCAACCGGGAATTTTGAGAGAAAAACCGTGCCTACCTGACCAGCCAGGCAGGCACGGTTCTCAATTCCTTATTGTTTCGCTATTCGCTTATCATTTCGGATTAGTGAGTAAGCTCAGGATACTTCTCTTCTACACCCTTGTAGAACAGATCCAGTGCATCATCCAGAGAAGCCTTGCCATCGAAGTAGTTCTTCATAGCATGCTGGAACTCTTCGTTACATCCCTGATCGTATGCAGACAGGTTGCTCAGATCGATCTTCTCAGCGCCTGCGCAGAACATAGCCAGAGGGTTCTGTCCGCCCAATACCTTGCTCTGATAAGAGGTATCTGCTGCCATAGCTTCCATAGCGGGTTTGTTGTTTACGAAATCATCATCAGCTACAACGATCTCTTTCATGATGTCTTCATCAGTGGTCATCTTCAGGATGATATCCTTAACCAGAGAAGCGTTGTCAGTTCCGGTAGCACCGCAGATCCAAGTACCGCCCCAGAAAAAGCCCTGAGGTCCTTCAGTAGCGCCCCAGCCACCCTGATTTGCGATAGATCCATCGGTATCAGCTGCCATGGAGAAGTTGATCAGCCAAGCGGGTCCAAAGTAGCAGAATACTTTGCCATCGGGATAGAAGCCTTTGCTCCAGTCATCAGACCACAGGTCGAAGGTACCGGTCTCCTTAGCGTCAACCATCTTCTTGGAGTCATCAACCCACTTCATCAGGTTGTCATCGATTACGATCTTGCCATCCTGTACCCATTTGCTGGATACGTTGTTGGAGTATACACGATAAGTATCGTTTACGGAAGATACCATGTTGTAACCGGCTGCTTTCATCTTCTCAGCGGTTGCGGTGAAGGTATCCCAATCAGATACAGACTTCTGAACCTCTGCAGGATCATCGGTTCCCAGAACAGCCTTAGCAGCCTCACGGTTGTAAATCAGAACGCCGGGGCAGCCCTGCCATGAAACACCCTTCAGATTGCCGTTGGAGTCGGTAACAACATCCTTGGTGTACTGATACTGGTTAGCCAGATCTGCATCGGTGATGCCCAGATCCTTAACAGGCATTGTGTAGTCGGTATCAACATATTTCAATGCGTAGTCAGCCTCAATCAGGAACAGGTCGATCTTGTCATCAGCTGCTGCATCAGCCTGCTTTAACAGTGTTTCATCCAGATTGTTCTGATAAGCGTTGTCATCAGAAGGAGTGATGTTCCACTTTACAGTGATGTCGCCGATCTTACCGGTGGTTCCGTCTACTTCTTCATATCCGGGATAATGATCTGTCAGACGGCTCTTGAACTCTTCGTTCCAGCAGTAGATGTTGAAGACTTTGCCTTCTTCTGCCGCTGCAGGCTCTGCTGCCTCGGTGGATGCAGGTGCCTCGGTCTTAGCTTCGGTGGAAGCTGCGGGTGCCGCATCGGTGGATGCTGCAGGAGCTTCATTGCTGCTGCCACAACCTACCAGCATGCTGGCAAGCATAGCAGTTGTAAGTAAAGCACTAAGTACTTTTTTCTTCATGTTTGTTTCCTCCCATTTTTTGTTGAATGTTTGTTGTAAGTGTTTGTTGCATTTATATTCATATGTCGGCGGTTGCGTCGCTTCCATATAAATGCCTGATTAATTGTCTGTCGGAATTCTGGCCACCGACTTGCCTTCAGCAACTTTCCCGGGTACGATGACCTGTTCTATGATGGTGGTCTTGGGTCTCTCAATGAGACTGATCAGTTCTCTGGCTGCCAGGCAGCCGATCTGTTCTGTGTCCTGTTGGACTGTGGTCAGTCTGGGCTCCAACTGCCTTGCTGCCTGTATGCCATCATAGCCTGCTACCGAGATATCTTCAGGGATCTGTAATCCTCTCTGTCTGATAGCGTTGATGCCTCCGAAAGAAGCAAAGTCATCCGGATAGATGATGCATGTCGGTGGATTCGGGAGATCCAGCAGTTCATTGGTCACACGATAGGTTGTTGTTGTGTCTCTGTAAGCTGCTTCTCTGATATACTCGTCCGGAATCTCCAATCCCAGACGTTCCGCCGTCCGGTAGAAGCTGGACAACCGTCCCGAGGTAACCGCTGACATTGCTCCGTGAATATAAGCAATTTTCCTATGTCCTCTACTATATATGTACTCCAGCAGTTCTTTCATTCCCGCAACATTGTCCGACATGATTGCGATACGATTATTAAACAGGTAGTCGATGGTGACTACCGGGATGGAACTCTGTACCAGTTCGATGACTTCGGGATCTCCGAAATCAATACAGGCGAGCACCACTCCGTCAAAGCCTCTGTACCTACTGTGTTCCAGGTAGGACATCCGATCCGGCCGGTTCTTGCAGCTATTAATGAATGTAATGTCGTAACCGCTCTTCTCTGCCGTCCTCTTGAAACTGTCCAGCACACTGGAAAAGTAATCGTGGGTAAGACCGCTTCTGGCTTCATCTGCAAAGAGGACTCCGATGCCGTAGGTCCTGTTCGTCTTCAAAGCTCTTGCGGAAAGGTTCGGGGAATATCCCATTTCCTTTGCGACCCTTCTGATATTTGCTTTTGTTTCTTCTCCAATGTCCTTGTGGTCGTTCAGTGCCTTGCTGACAGTTGCAACGGAGACTCCACAAATCTTGGAAATGTCTTTCAGTGATGCCATATCTTTCTCCTGTTCCATGTCTTCGTCATTCCGTCCGACCTGTTTTGTAACTTAATCGTTTTCGTAGTTTTAATATATAACACCTTTGAGCATTTTGCAATACTTTTTTGCAGTTTTTTTCAAAAAAGTATCCACTTTGTCTATAATTAACAATTTCAGATAGGCTGTTTTGTACATTTGGCTTGTACATAGATTGTGTTTCTTCTATATAAAGGCAAAGTGTGCGATAACGTTTGCTATTATTTTGTTTCGTAAAACCGGTGTTTCGAAGGTTCTTTCATTTTGTATCTTCTGCCCATGTTTCCCCACTGTTTTTGTATACATTGCGCATTTTACGGGCTTTTTCAAGATTCGTATTGCATTTTTTCATTTGCTTCTGTATAATACAAATCAGAAATCCGGAGAACTTAATCGTTTACTTAACATTAAGCACTTCGCAGCGAAAAAACAAACACTCAACATACAACAACATGAAAGAAGGAGATTTTCTTATGAAGTATGGTCATTTTGATGATGTGCATCAGGAATATGTCATCACCACTCCCAAGACTCCGCTTCCCTGGATCAACTACCTGGGCTGCAATGAGTTTTTCAGTCTGATATCCAACACCTGCGGCGGATATACTTTCTATAAAGATGCAAAGCTGCTGCGTCTGACCCGTTATCGTTATAATAACGTACCGGCCGACATCAACGGTAAATATCTGTACATTAAGGACGGGGACACCGTATGGAACCCTGGCTGGCAGCCCACGAAGACCGAGCTGGATTCTTACGAGTGCCGTCACGGTATCGGTTACAGCCGCTTCACCTCTTCCAAGAACGGTGTCAAGGCTTCCGTGCTCTCCTTCGTTCCTCTGAACGATAATTGCGAGATCTCCCAGCTGACCCTGACCAACGGTAGCTCCGAGGACAAGAAGCTGTCCGTATTCTCTTATGTAGAGTGGTGTCTGTGGAACGCTGACGATGATATGAAGAATTTCCAGCGTAACTTAAGCACCGGTGAGGTTGAGGTACAGGATTCCACCATTTATCACAAGACCGAGTACCGTGAGCGTCGTAATCATTATGCGATCTATTCCGTAAATACGAAGATTGACGGTTTCGATACCAGCAGAGATGCTTTCCTGGGTGCTTACAGGGGGGCTGATTCTCCCGAAGCTGTAGAGAACGGCAAGTGCACGAATTCCATGGCAAGCGGCTGGTCTCCCATCGCTTCCCATCAGATCAATGTGGATCTGGCAGCCGGTGAGACCAAGACCTTTATCTTCGTTCTGGGCTACATCGAGAACCCCGAAGACGAGAAATGGGAATCCTACGGTGTGATCAACAAGACCCGTGCCAAAGAAATGCTGGCAAAATACCAGACCGATGCACAGGTAGATGAGGCTTTTGCAGCATTACAGGCTTACTGGAAACAGCTGCTGGCACGCTACACGGTAGATTCCGCTGACGAGAAAGTCAACCGTATGGTCAACACCTGGAACCAGTATCAGTGTATGGTTACTTTCAACATGTCCCGTTCCGCTTCCTATTACGAATCCGGAATCGGCCGTGGTATGGGTTTCCGTGATTCCTGTCAGGATCTGCTCGGTTTCGTACATCTGATTCCGGACCGTGCAAGAGAGCGTATCATTGATATCGCTTCCACCCAGTTCCAGGACGGCAGTGCTTACCATCAGTACCAGCCTCTGACCAAGAAAGGCAACTCCGATATCGGCAGTGGCTTCAATGATGATCCTCTGTGGCTCATTGCAGGTACCAGTGCTTATGTAAGAGAGACCGGCGATACCTCCATCCTGACCCAGATGGTTCCTTTTGACAACGATATGAGCGTAGCTGCTCCTCTGATGGATCACTTAAAACGCTCCTTAGACTATATCATCAACCACAAAGGCCCTCACAATCTGCCTCTGATCGGCCGTGCCGACTGGAATGACTGTCTGAACCTGAACTGCTTCTCCGCTCATCCCGGAGAATCTTTCCAGACCTTCGGTCCCAGTGAAGGACCCGTTGCAGAATCCGTATTCATTGCCGGTATGTTCGTAAAATACGGCGAAGAATATGCTCAGCTGTGCGAGCTGATGGGTGACGATGCCGAAGCAGCCCGCGCACGTAAGGAAGTACAGGCAATGTACGATGCGATCCTGAAGGATGGTTGGGACGGCGATTGGTTCGTACGTGCTTACGATGCTTACAGCCACAAAGTAGGTTCCAGGGAATGCCGCGAAGGTCAGATCTACATCGAGCCTCAAGGCTTCTGCGTACTGGCCGGTGTCGGTGTGAAGGAAGGACTTGCCGAAAAGGCATTGAATTCTGTAAAAGAGAGACTGGATACCAAGTATGGTGTCATGATCTTACAACCTGCATACACGGAGTATCACCTCGAACTTGGTGAAGTATCCTCTTATCCCCCCGGATATAAGGAGAATGCCGGTATCTTCTGCCACAACAATCCCTGGGTATCCATCGCAGAGACCGTTCTGGGCAGAGGTGACAGAGCTTTCGAGATCTACCGCAAGACCTGTCCCGCATACATTGAGGATATCAGCGAGATCCATCGTACCGAGCCTTATGTATATTCCCAGATGGTAGCCGGTAAGGATGCAAAATTCTACGGCGAGGCAAAGAACAGCTGGCTGACCGGTACTGCTGCATGGACTTTCGTAAATATCTCCCAATACATACTGGGTGTATATCCCACTCATCAGGGATTGTCCGTAGATCCTTGTATTCCCAAGGGCTTCGGTGATTTCTCCATCACCCGTAAGTTCCGTGAGGGCATCTATCACATTCAGGTGAAGAACCCTCAGAACGTGGAAAAGGGTGTCGTATCCATGACCGTGGACGGCAAGGCAGTAGACGGACACATTATTCCTTACGAAAAGGGCAAGGAAGCATACGATGTAGTCATTACCATGGGTTAACAGTTCTAATAAACATAGTTTAAAGTGATTTCTATCCTCCTTAAAACCCCGGCAGTTGTTGTAGCTGCCGGGGTTTTGCATTGGATATTCGTAGTTTGCGCTACAACATCTACACCATAAGGACAAGCAGGCCGTAAGCAGACGTCGGTACTTATTGACCGTATTGGGGTCAATTATGTACCGCTACGTTCTGCGCCAGAGCGAGAGCGTGCCTGCGGTTCTTATGGTGTAGATGTTGTGGACGTTTTTGCGGCTTCCTTCCGGGACTCGATCACGTATCGGATGGCTGTCAAATGATATTATTTTCTCCATTTTTCTGAAGCAGCTTCCGGTATGTGGCATCCATTCCCAGTGCTCCCAGCGGGGCTGTGATAAGGATGGCCAGCACAGCCACGGACAGAACGATCTTGCCACAGGGCAATCCCATGGCCAGGGGCACGGAACCGATGGCGGCCTGCACCGTAGCCTTCGGTAAATAAGCGATCATGCAGAACAGACGCTCCTTCTTATTCAGATTCGTTCCTAACAGGCACAGTGTCACGCCAATGGAGCGGAATATCAATGCCAACAGGATCATTCCTATGGCTGTCAGTCCGGCTTCCATAGTATAGCGGATATCCACTGCCGCGCCCACCAGCACGAACAGCACTACCTCCGCTGCCAGCCACAGTTTACCGAATTTAGCAGACAGTCTGCCGGTGACTTCCCTAGGTGCCCGTATTTTCAGCGCGCAGGCCATGCTCACCACCGCCAACAGGCCGGAGAACGCCACGATCCCCTTTAACAGGGTTTCCAAAGCCATTAATAAGAAGGACAAACCCATGATGATAATAACTTTCATGCTGTTGCGCACATAACTGCCCTTTCGGTACAACAGTTCAAAAAGCTGCCCCAGCAGCCAACCCACCAATGCACCGAACAACACACCCGTCAGGATCGATACCGGGATATTCACAAAATCCAGGGCATTGACCTGTCCACCCTGTGCCATTCCAACAAAAGTGGAAAACAATACTATGACATAGATGTCATCACAGGAAGCCCCAGCCAGAATCATCTGCGGAATGCTTTTCTCCGTACCATAGCCACTTTCCATAAGATGTACCATCCGCGGCACCACAACCGCAGGTGACACTGCTGCCAGAACTGCTCCCATGACCGCTGCATCCACTCTGCTGATGTTAAGGATCATGGGTGCAAATATCACAAAAGCCAGCAGTTCGCAAGTGGCAGGAACACAAGCCAGCATGACTGCGGAGCGGCCCACTTTTTTCAGATCCTTCAGATCCAATGATAATCCGGCCTTCAATAAAATGATGATCAGCGCGATCTGCCGCAGTTCCGATGAGATATTCAGGATTGACACATCCAGCAGATCCAACACATAAGGCCCCAGAATAATACCCGTAAGCAGCATCCCGATAATACGGGGCAGGTGAATCCTCTGGCAGACCGCCGCCATGAGTAATCCCAGCAAAAAGATCAGTCCCAGTGATGTAAGCATAAAAATTCCTCCGTTTTCTCGCAGCAGGACATTTTGAATTCCAACAAAAAAGGCTGGTGTCCCCTGCATATTCTGCAGAAGTCATCAGCCAAATCGAATTCGTATGTTCAAATTCCGGCGGTTCGAAGCCTGTGCTTCCGGGAGAACCTCATTCCCGATGTTCTTATTATATACACGGTGCCCGCCCATGTAAAGTCCTATATTTTGCAAATATACCCGCCAGCATCCTGTACTCCATTAAAAAATATCTGCTGTGAGATCATCCCCGAAGTCTGCTGCCGGAATCTCAAAGTCAACAATTCCAACTGCATAGGACTGTAATACATACTGGCCGGATTCAAATACAAAGCCGTCCTCTGTAATGTAGAATGTAGGGTCTGCGGGGCCATTATCCGTACCTGCAATGTCCGGCCCATAAATTTCCTGATAGATAGCATTCAAATCTTCCGTACCATCCAACACCACCAGTTTGATACTCTTCTCGTAATCGTTAAAGAAGCAGTCCTCCTTTGCCTGCATTTCCGCTGCCTTTGCTGTCACCAGTTCCAGTGCTTTGTCGCGGAATCCGCTCCCCAGACTGTCAAAAGTAATTCTCTCTCCGGTCTGCGTATAATAGTTCATATAGTACAAAGTATACCATCCATGAGCCCCCTGATCATACCCTTCCAGCCCCCACGACAGGCTGATCACCTTATCATCCGCGCGGATCACATGGAAAGTAAGATCCTCATAGCTCTGCTCATACACCGGCATATCCTCATAAAGTGTACCAAACTCCCCGTTCTTGATTCCTTCTACAAAACTGTCTACATATTCATCCAGCTCTTTCTGAATCTTCATCTGCACCGTCTCATTGCCCGGAATCGTCACTGTAACTGTTGGATAGTAATAGGTATAACTTCTGGTCTTGTCTTCGGGATCACTGCTACCCTCGTGATCCTCTGTGGTAAACTGCACCCATTCACTTCCCTGTATTTCACTCTGGTCTTCTGTCGGTTCCGTCTGTGTGGACACTTCCGCAGTCTCCTCAGTCCCGGCCGTCGTCTCTTCCGTCGTCTGACCGCTCTGTGTCTCCTTGATGCTGTCTATAACTGTCTCCATCTCCGGATCCGTCACCATCTCCCGGTTTCCGCAGGATGTAAAACCTAACAGTGCTCCCGCAAATACTGCTGCAAAAAATATTTTTTTCATAATCCTTGCCTCCTGATGCCAGTATATCTGCCGATTGCATCATATCTGCATCATTTTTATAATTTTTCTCGATTTCACTTTTTAAATATGATAGACAATTCCCATATTTTGAGCTATAGTAAAGCCAAATCTGGGTATGATTAAAAATAACGATACACATACTATAAAAATCAACCCGAGGAGGACTGTTATGAAAATATTATTTTATGATACCAAAAGCTATGATAAAGAATCTTTCAAGGCAACTCTGAAAAAATATCCCGGCATCCAGATTGATTACATCCGGTCGGATCTGGATCCCCGTACTGCTGCTCTGGCTGACGGCTTCGATGCCGTCTGTGCTTTCGTCAGCTCCAATGTGAGCGAAGCCACATTAAAAATTCTCCACGAAAAAGGTGTCCGTCTGGTCCTGCTGCGTTGCGCAGGATACAACAACGTGGATCTGGAAAAGGCAGCTGCATATGACATATGTGTCATGCGTGTCCCCGGTTATTCTCCGGAAGCTGTCGCAGAGCATGCCATGGCTCTGGCTCTGGCCTGCAACCGCCGCTTATACAAAGCCTATAACAAGGTCCGGGAAAATGATTTCAGCCTCGCCGGACTCATGGGCTTCAATTTCTATGGTAAGATTGCCGGAATCATCGGAACCGGCCGGATCGGTGCAGCTATGTGCCGGATCTGTAACGGTTTCGGCATGAAAGTCATCGCCTACGATGTCTACGAGAACCCGGATCTGAAAGATTTCGTCACCTATGTGACCTTAGACGAATTACTGGCGCAAAGTGATCTGATCTCCCTTCACTGCCCGCTGATGGATTCCACCTACCACCTGATCCAGCTTGACACCATCAAGAAAATGAAGGATGGCGTCATTCTGGTAAACACTTCCCGGGGTGCTCTGGTCAAGACCGAGGATCTTATCGAGGGCATCCGCCTGCACAAGTTCGCCGGGGTCGGTCTGGATGTCTATGAAGAAGAGACGAAAAACGTCTTCGAGGATCGTTCCGATGAGATTCTGGAGCATTCTACCACCGCAAGGCTTTTGTCCTTCCCCAATGTCATGATCACATCCCATCAGGGATTTTTCACAAAAGAAGCACTGGAAGCCATTGCAGAGACTACCTTGCAGAATGCTCTGGATTTCGAAAGTGGAAAGAAGAGCCCCAATCAGGTGCAATAAAATATTTCCAATCGAGTAGGCTGACTCATCGTATACACAAAAAACGGATGGCCCTCCCAAGCCATCCGTTTTTCTCGTTTTTCAGTTTCCCGTCTTGTCTTTTTTCTCTATCTCTTACAGTTTTTACGATCATTCCAGATTCAGTTTCTGACCAACTCTGATCACATTCTGGTTTGTAATCTGTACATTTCTGCGAAGCAATTGTGCCAGAGTCATGTGATTTCTCTTAGCGATCCTGGAAAGCGTATCACCACTCTTTACCGTATAACCGCCCTCTGTATACCAGATGCTCTCGGAAGGTCTGCGGTCAGTAACAGTTACCAGATAATTGCCGCCGCGCTTTAATGCGAACATGGACTGTCCGGTGGAAGTTACGGTAAAGGATCCGCAATACTCCAGGCGTCCCTTCTCTGTATTATAGCGATACAGGTTTGCACTCTTGCCGGAATTGTCCTTGCCTACATTTACATGAATGTTGACATTCACTCCGAAGCTGCCGGTATCTCTGATACCCAGCTGTCTGTTCACGGTTCCGGACTTTGCGGATACCACATTTGCCGGGATTGTGTTGCTCGTCTGGTCTACTGTCAGATCAATATTCTGAATCTTTGACAGATCTTTATTCTTCAGATCCTGTCCACTGATGCTCAGTGCCACACCGTTTCCGCTGTGGAATGCCACCGTCAGCTTCGTACCTTTAATGGTATTCAGTACATTCTGAGGCACCTTGACTTCACCGCTGCATACAAAGTTCATGTTGACACTTGCAATAGCAGGATTTTTCATCATCTCTGCCACCTTATCCTGTACAGAGTTGCTTACATCCGTCCAGTCTACTGCAGGTGCTGCAGAGGAACCTCTGTTGTCATCATCATCGTCATCGTCATCGTCATCATTGTTGTTCACCACATCTGCCGCTACCGTAAATACAGCAGAAGGGGTTCCGGTCATTCTGGCTCCAACACCTTCCGGTACTGCGGAAGTCACTGCCAGGAAACCGTTCATATTGATGGTACCGTCCGTATTTCTGCGAATGCCTCCGTGGATTGCACTGTTCATATCCATGTTCTGGAACCATTCTGCTGTAGCTGCTATTCCTTCACTGTTGGTAGAGTTTTCGCCTCTCCAATAATAGTTCATTACATTTTCGTAGGCACTGGTCTCCTGAGTTCCTTTCGGTTTGAACTGTTCTGCAACCGTCTGCCCTGCTGCATTGCTGCTATCCTTAAAGGACAGGATTCCTTTTGCTATAAATGCAGTATTCTTTGCGTCATTTGTATAGAATGCCACGTTAAAGGACTCATTGTTATAACTGGTAGAAGAATATGCCTCAATATCCGGACAGCTGTTGGAATCAATACCCTTTGCCTTATTGCCGAATGATACACTGTTGCGCAAAATATGATGTCCGCTGATGCTGGAACCACCCATCTTAAAACCGTTACCGTTACCGGCATCTACTTCCTGTCCGTTCTCATCCAGTACATAACCGTTCTTGAATGCCACGCAGTTCTGAATGACCACCTGACCGATAGCTCCGGTCTCTACCTTGGCGAACAGATCCCAACCGTCATCGGCATTGTATGCTGCGATACATCCGTCAAATACGTTGCCGTCTGCTACCGTCAGTTTAGCCGCAAATCCATCCGCATCCTCATATCCCGCATCTGCATTCAGATAAGAAGTGCAGTTCAGGATCAGGTTGTGGGACGGCCAGTCTTCCCAGTTATCTGTGCTCTTATATCTGCTGATCTGAAGACCGGTATTACCATTTTTGTAGGTCACTACGTTGTCCACAGTGTTGTAGCTTCCGGATACCTGAATACCCTTCTGCGCATTTGCGGATCTCGTAACATCAAATCCCTGGAAATACCAATAATTGCCTGCCAGGATCATACCCGCACATCTTCCCTGGAAATCCAGTACCGGGCGTGTGGCAGCTTCCGGATCTGCGATCATGTAAATCTTCGCATCTGCGGTTCCGTTAACGCCTCTTTCTACAATGACTGTCTTGTCCAGTGCATAAGTTCCGCCCTTTAACAGGATCGTCCGTCCGGGAGCAGCACTCTTCACTGCGGTATAAATATCTACAGGATCATCCTTGGCACCGCTTCCATAGCTTCTGCCGTCGGGACTTACATAAATATAACTTCTGTCTTTTACATTATAGGTTACGTTGAAATCAAATTTCACAGTATCATAACTGCTTAAAAGAGAATACTTTGCAGGCTTGTAATCTGCATCCGGTGTGAACTCCACTGCAAAAGTATTGCTGCCCTGCTCCAGAACCGTATTGACACGGAACTTGGTCTTGGCATCCACATGCTGTCCGGATACCACTGCCTCTCCCTTGCTGTTCGTAATACTCAGAACGCCATCGGCATTGCCGTAGTATACCATCTCATAGTTTGCATTGTTGGCAACCTTGGCAGACTCAATGCTGAAATTCGGGGTTACATAAGTAATCGGTCTTGCTTCTGCAGGTGCATCGTTTTCCGGAGCCACTGTGGTCAGGCTCATATTGCTGAAGCTTACCTTAGCACTTCTGGAAGCATAGAAACCTACATAAATATTGTTTTCATCCAGTCTGGTCAGTTCATCACCGTTGTCACCGTGGTAATATTTGTTGGTCACGGTCTCTCCGGTAGCTGCATTGGTATAACTTAAGAAATATCCGGTATTGTTTCTCTGGATCGTCATATGGAAGGTTGTCTGTGGATTGACATCTGTGATATCCTTTAATGCTGCCTCATATCCGCCTACCATATTATAAGTTCCGGCACCCTGCCCACTTGCTACGGCACTGGTCTCAAGTGTTCTCATGGCCGTCTGGAAATCATCTACTACAGTGTCTGCCGCAAGATTCTCCGGTGTTACACCGATCTTCTCCTGAGATCCGACACCCAGCTTCATGGTGTACTTATCTCCGGCATCAGATACCTGACCGGCCTCTGCATCCCAGAAATATTCCACCTTGGTCGCACTTACCATATAAGAGTTGTTCCAGAAAGAATTACCGGAACCGTTCTCTCCCACACGGTCTGCTGCCATCAGGCCGAAGCCTTCCTGACCATTGGTAAACTTCCAACTATCTACGGTTACATCTGCGGACAGCGTAAAGTTCTCTGTCTCAGGATCAATGGTGGTATAGTAGAATGCCACACCATCGGTGGAGTTCGGTACCAGCTTACCCTTGCTGTTCATACTCCATACTTTCAGATCCTGGGTATCATAACTTCCGCTGAAACCATTGTTCTTGCCGCCTTCTGACATCGTATCTACGCTGGAACCGAATGCGGAATAATTCCAGGTCTTTACTGCATCTTCTGTTATCGTTAATTTCACCTCTGCCGGTTTGGAAATATCATTTCCTCTGACTGCCGCAACTCCGAAAGTATATTCCTGTCCTACGGTCAGTCCTGAAATTTTCTGTAATAACTTTGTCACACCCTCTGCATATACCTTGCCATCCACATATACTGTGTAGTTCTCCGCTTCCGGAACAGCCTGCCAGGTCAGCTTCACGTTGCCATGGCCTTTGTTCTCGGCGTTTAAGCCTGCGGGAGTTGCCATAGGAAGGACAAAGTTAACGCTGGTTGTCGTATTACTTACCTTAGAAGCTTCGCCGGTACGGATCAACTCTGCTTTAAAGCTGTAAGTACCGGATGCTGCCGGTGTGAATTCTGCTACTCCGGATTCTCCTTCGGTAGTTATAGACTGTTTATTTACCGCCTTACCATTTGCATCGTACATAGTCACATCCAAGGTCTCTGCATAAATTCCACCTACCTGTGCAGTGTAAGGAACAGAAATTGTTCCTCCCTTTACAGAAGGAGTTCCAAGTACGGGAGTCTCGATTTTGTTCCAATCAAGAGACGTTCTGTAATCTACGGTAATTCCATACATCTTGATTTTGGATCCGTGTGTATATAAATAATAAGTTTTTCCTGCTTCTACCGGAAGAATCAGAACCTTTCCACCAGTTTGTGTATTTGTTGTATTATCAAATTTCAATACTTCCTTGGGACCGTTTGCAGTCTCTTCCAGGAAATAGTAAACTTTGCTTACAAGGGATACTGTAACCTTCAGCTTACCCGCCTTTTCTGCAACCAGTTTCACCGCAGCACCGGTAGTAGGGATTGCTCCATTATTTGGTGAAGGATTCTCTTTCGGGGTCTGTACGGTTCCCTCATATAAAACGCCACATGCCTCTAACGTATTCGATGTATAAGGCATATCTGCCAGAACAGAAATACCGCCTTCATAGGTCTGTCCTTTTAACAGTCCACCGCTCAGATCCAGTTCATGCAAATCTGCATCTTTTGCACTTATAACCACATTTGCATTTGTAGTTTCTCTTGACGCTTTGTATATTGTACTGTTATTGATCTTAATAATTGCGTTGTTTACTGCGCAGCTTACTTTATATACCTCTCCAATCGTCAGAGATACTGCTTCTCCACTCTTAAAGCTATGTACGTCGGCAGTATCTTTCATATTGGTCAATGTCACCGCTCCATCACCCAGCAGACCATCTGCATCTTTCACAGTGATCGTTGTCGCTACCTGTGTGGATTCTATAGAAATGATCAGCTCTGTAGTTTCTTCTGTAACAGTAACCGTTTTTTCACCATTTACTTTCGCATCAGCTAATGCCATACTCGTAGAAATCTCGTAGGTTGCACCTACCTTAAGGGGTACTGTTCCATTAGGTGTCAGCTGAACAGTATCACCAGCATCTGCTGTATTGATCAATGTTAAAGTCGCACCATTCTCCAGTTCAGAACCTTCTGCCAGTTTTACCAGCGCTTCTACTTTTGCCTTACCTAAGGTAATGGTAGTGCTAAAAGCTTCCGTACCGGTGGTAATGGTGGTCTTACCGTCTTCTGCAACAGCGCGGACATTCTCGTTCGGAGCAACGATGTTGTACTCAGTTCCGGCACTCAAGGTAATATCCTCATTTTCAACCCCTACAGCTAACTCTACTGTATCTTTGTTCTCTGCTGCGGTCAGGCTAACCTTTTGGCCTTCCTGCACCAATCCGTTCGTGTTATCTACAACTGCAATGTTACCAGAAACGGTTGCACCTGCGGGAACATCCTGCGATGTCTCTGTTACCTTAATACTTATGATTCGAACGCTTCTCTCCGTAAATCCTTCTGCACTAATGATTGAGTAAGTACCTGTAGCAAGGTTCGAGTAAGTTACCGTTTCACCAGTTGTTCCTGTAGCTTCCTTCACAGAATCTGCTATCTGTGTTCCATCTTTTTTTAATGCCAGTTTCGAGGTTTTTCCACCACCAGTACTACTAAATTTCACTTCCAAGGTTGCCGTTCCACTAACCGTAAAATTTATGGCAGATTTTCCTTCCTTATTTGACAGTTCAACAGCTTTTACTTTTGTTGCTTCACTGTTTAATCTACACATTGCACTTCCAACAAGTGCATAATAGCTGTCTGCCATCATATCATTTGTAAATGGATCCGTATCTTTTTTTCCTTCTACAGGTAGCTTTGTAAAGTTCACCTCATGGACCGTCTCCGCAGCCTTCACACTGGCAATACCGCCCAGTAGATCCACCGGCATGACCCCCAGCAACATAGCCACGGTCAACATAAATGCCAGAAATCTTTTTCTCTTACATCGACTCATACAATCCTCCCATTTTTTTACGGTAGCGCTCTAATCTCCGTAATTTTTTGCACTGTTTTCTGTTCTTGCGCTTTGTTGTAAACGATTACATTTGTAAGCTCTTACAACACTATGTACTGTATATTAGCACTATCACTTCACATTAGTAAACTGTTTTTGTGTATTTTGAATATTTTTGGAAGTTATTCATATATTTTTTGAGCAATTTTTGGCTAATATTTTTGCGCAACATTTATTTTTTATAAAATATGCACATTTTCTCATGAAATGTCTATTTAGGAAGAGTAAGCGTTTACATTTTCCTTCTGTATTCATTTCCCATAGCCGCAATATCTCTTGCCAAAAGTTATATAAACTTATATAAGAAAAGGAGGTTTTCATTATGAGTGCCAATCCGTTTACGTTATCTTTTGGAAAAAAACCATTGCAATATATCTCCCGTCTCACGGAAACAAACCAAATTCTGGAAAGCTTTTGTGCCGAGATTCCATCCAATCAGATCTACATGATCACCGGTGTCCGTGGCTCTGGCAAGACTGTAATGATGACAAATATTGCTTCGGAATTACGAAAAAGAGAAGGCTGGATCGTTGTGGAACTGAATCCTACCAGAGATTTACTGCAAAGTCTTGCTGCAAAAATCTACAGCATTCCCGAATTACACACGCTGTTCATTAATGCAAAACTTGACTTTTCTGCTTTTGGTCTGGGAGTATCCATTGAAAACGCTGCTCCGGTCACGGATATCGAAAACGCTCTGGAACTCATGTTGAAATATATCCAGAAAAGTGAAAAAAGGTTGCTGATCAGCGTTGATGAAGTGACGAATTCCGAATATATCCGAATCTTTGCAAGCTCCTTTCAGATTTTTTTACGAAACGACTATCCCATCTTTTTACTGATGACGGGATTATATGAAAATATTTATAATCTTCAAAATGATAAAGTACTGACCTTTTTATACCGTGCACCCAAATTAATCCTGGAGCCACTCAATTATACCGCTATCCGCAAACAATATATGGATATCTTTTCTCTGGATATAGATGCTGCCGGAGAACTGGCTTCACTGACCAAAGGCTATCCTTTTGCCTTTCAGGTACTTGGTTATCTCTACTGGGAAAATCGCGATAAAAAGACTTTGGAACAGATTTTGCCGGAATATGACCAATATCTGGATGAATATGTATACAGTAAAATATGGTCGGAATTATCCGATCTGGATAAAAAAATCGTAACTGAAATGTCTCTCAGCGGAGAGACTCAGGTAAAAGCTCTCCGTGAGCGATTAGATATGAAATCTGAACTTTTCTCTGTCTATCGTGAGCGTTTAAAGAGAAAAGGTGTCATTATTTCCAAAGAATACGGGAAAGTCACACTGGCCTTACCTCGCTTTGATGAGTTTGTAAAAATACAACAGCTTATGTAGCTGCGAGGCACAGCGTCTATTCCACGCCCCGCAGGATAACTTTCCCCACATATTTCCGGGCCAGTTCCTCCATCTGTTCCAGTTCCTCTCTGGAAAATGCGCCGAACGGATCTACACCGCCCGGTTTCACATCGTCACATTCCGCTGTCTGTATCATCCGGTACAGGCAGTTTTCATTCTCTTCGTAATTCTGAAGATAATACGCAGGGCATCCAGCGATCCATTTACCGATTTTCTCAAATTCCACCACGGTATGAATTCCCTTTACCACGGTAGTTCGGAATTCATAGGGGATACCGCTGCTTTTCAGGATGCCGATACTCTCCTCGATGCGGGAGATATCCATATGCGGCAGTCCCGCCGCCCGGGCATAATTATCTCTGGACGCCTTGATATCCATCGCCACATAATCAATCAGATGCTCCTGCATCAGATCCCACAATACTCCCGGCATATAGCCATTGGTATCCAGCTTGATCGGATATCCGAGTTCCTTGATCTTGCGTAAAAAATCCTTCAGATCCTTTTGCAGAGTCGGCTCTCCGCCGGTGACGCAGACCCCCTGGAGAATCCCCTGCCTTTTTTTCAGGTAAGAGAGTACTTCTTCCTCCGGAATGAGCGGCTGGCAGCCGGGATCCAGCACCAGTTCCCCGTTGTGACAAAACGGACAGCGAAAATTGCAGCCCCCTGTAAAAACAGTGGCTGCAATATGTTCCGGATAATCTAATAAAGTTGTCTTGTTAAAACCATGTATCTGCATAGTCTAAGTCCTCGGCATAGTGGAATCCCGCACCACCAGTTCTCCGTCGAACACGCAGTGCTGGTGCTTCGCCTTTTTCCCGATGATGTCGAACAGGATCCGGGCCGTCTCTCTCGCCATGCTGTCCACCGGCTGCTTTAAAGTCGTCAAGGACGGGATAACATATTTCCCGATTTCCACACCATCAAAGCCTGCCAGAGAAATATCCTCCGGCACCTTGTATCCGGCATCAGACAAGGCTTTCCCGGCACCGATCGCCAGCATATCGGAGATTGCGAAGATCGCCGTGCACGGAATCTGCTTCTCGAGGAATTCCTTCGTCACCATATAGCCATTCTCCAAGGAGTAATCTTCCAAATCACTCCTCATAGGCAGGATCAGTTCTTCTCTTACTTCTATTCCGTTATCCTTCAACGCCTTTTTATAGCCCTCCAGACGCAGCTTACCGATGGAAGCATCCGTTTTGCGGGCACAGAGGATTGCAATATCCTTATGTCCGTTCTTGCACAGATAGTCCACCATCTTGTAGCTTTCCTTGGTATCATCCACCGCTACGGAGGAATAGGTGTTGCGGCTGAAGCCCTTGGGCAGCATTCCCGTGGTACTTAAGATAAACGGCACATGAAGCTGTGCCAGCTTTTCCTCACTGTGCACCAGATAACCGCCGAGGAAGATAATGCCGCGAAGTCTTTTTTCCTTGACCAGCTTCAGTGCCACTTCCACTTCGTCCTCGTCATAGTCTACATGCTGCAATACCATGGCGTAAGATTTTTCCTTGATCTCTTCTTCCAATACCTTGATCATCTGGCTGAAGAAAGAGTTGTTAATACCTTTGACCAGTACTGCAATTGCCTTGGCATCCTGACGTTTCAGGTTTCTGGCACTGTTGTTGGGTACGTAGTTATTCTCTTTGATCACCCGCATGATCATTTCCTTGGTCTCAGGATTGATGTCCGGGTGGTTATTTATGGCACGGGATACCGTGCTGACACCAACACCGCAGATTCTTGCGATGTCTTTGATCGTGATTTCCTCCATGGAGCACAAACCTTTCCAAGCCTACGGACCTATCTGCCGTACAGCTTCGTCATACTGCGGATCCGTCCTGCAAGCTCCTTTGTAAAATCTCCGTTCCCCATTCTCCACTTCCAGTTGATGCCCAGTGTGGAAGGAATGTTGATGCGGGCCTCCGATCCCAGTCCAAGATAATCCTGCATGGGAATGATCGCCAGATCCGCTACGCTGGACATTGCGGCACGCACAAATTCCCAGGGAAGCTGCTCTCTGGGAATCGGCTCTCCGTCCGCATTTTTCAGACGCAGATAGTCGTCACAGAGCTTTTTGTCAGCTCCCTTCAAGGTGTCATACCACCCCATCACAGTATCATTATCATGAGTTCCCGTATATACCACGCAATTATGTGTATAATTATGCGGCAGATAATCACTTTCCTCACGGGAATCAAATGCAAACTGCAAAATTTTCATACCTGGATAACCGGATTTCTTCACTAATTCTATCACAGATGGTGTTAAAAAGCCAAGATCTTCTGCAATAACTTCTTTTTCTCCCAATTTTTCCTTCATGGAACGGAAAATATCATATCCCGGGCCATGTTCCCAGTGGCCGTGCTCCGCAGTGGGTTCCCCATAGGGAATCGCATAATAAGCATCGAATCCACGAAAATGATCGATACGTACCACATCATAGCGTTCAAAGCATGCTGCCAGCCGCTGCATCCACCAGGCATAACCGGTCTCCTTGTGATGTTCCCAGTTATACAGAGGATTGCCCCACAGCTGTCCGGTGGCGGAAAATGCATCGGGAGGACATCCCGCCACTGCTACCGGCTCACAATTCTCATCGAACTGGAACAGCTCCGGATTCGCCCAGGCATCTGAGCTGTCAAATGCTACATAAATGGGAATATCCCCAATAATCTTGATGCCGTTATCGTTGGCATAGGTCTTTAGTTTCTCCCACTGTACCTGGAACAGATACTGCTGGAACTGGTAAAATACAATCTCTTTCGCATATTTTCTGCGATATTTGTCCATGGCAGCCGGGGTTCTCAGCTTGATATCCTCTTCCCAGGCTGCCCAGCAGATGCCGCGGAAACCATCCTTGATGGCCATATAAAGTGCATAATCCTCTAGCCAGTATGCATTCTTCTGTACAAACTCCTGAAATCTCGCATCTTCTTCAATATGGCTGTTATCAAACGCTTCCTTCAACAGGCGGAAACGGCTCTTATAGATTTTGCCGTAATCCACGGAATGGATATCCGTGCCGAAGTCATAGGTATTGCACTGCTCTGCGGTCACATAGCCTCTCGCCACCAGATCCTCGGGATCAATAAAGTAGGGATTACCCGCAAAAGTGGAAAAAGACTGGTACGGAGAATCTCCATAGCTGGTGGGTCCTAATGGCAGAATCTGCCAGTAGGCCTGACCGGCTTCTTTTAATCTGTCAATAAATTTATATGCTTCCTTGGAAAAGCAACCGATTCCGTAGCGGGACGGCAGGCTGCTCACCGGCAGTAATATTCCGCTTTTTCTCATATTAATAACCACATCTTTCTATTTTTTAGCCCTTAACTGCACCGGCTACCACGCCCTCGATAATGTACTTCTGACAGGTCAGATAGAAGACGATAATAGGGATTACGGACAGTACCAGCAGTGCCATCATGGCACCCAGATCCTTTGCACCATAAGAACCTACCAGATATTGTACTACAACCGGTATGGTCTTGTAATTAGTACTCAGGCCAATCACCAGATAAGGCAGCAGATAGTCGTTCCAGATCCACATGGCATTCAGGATGGCTACGGTGATGGCAGTAGGCTTTAAGATCGGCATTACGACACCAAAGAAGGTCTGCAAAGGGTTGCAGCCGTCGATCATGGCTGCCTCTTCGATGTCCAGCGGAATCGATTTGATGAATCCACAGAACATGAACACGGACAGGCCGGAACCAAATCCCAGATACAGCAGCACCATTCCGGGAGGGTTGTTCAGGTGGGTCATATTAGCCAGCTTGGACATAGTGAACATTACCATCTGGAAAGGCACGATCATGGAAAATACGAACATGTAATACAGCACATTGGTCACGCCGGTTTTCACTCTGGTCAGATAGTACGCAGTCATGGAAGTGAACAGAATGATCGCTGCCACGGAAAATACAGTGATAAATGCAGACCAACCGAAAGCTGTGAAAAAACCGGTTTTTTCAATACCGTTCACATAGTTGGTCAATCCCACAAAGGTCTCTGCGGTAGGCAGTGCAAACGGATTGTTGCTGATGAACAGTTTTCCCTTAAAGGAGTTGATCAGCACGAAGAAAATAGGTGTTAAAAATGCAACTACCAGCAGACACAGGATACAAAATATGATCACATTGGAAGTTTTTTTCTTAGTCATTATTGTTCTACCTCCTTACGTCTGGTAAGTACCAGCTGTCCCAGGGCTATGACTGCCACAACGATGAAGAACAGTACTGCTTTTGCCTGACCGACACCTTCGTAACCGTTTCTGCCGTAGAAAGTATTGTAAATATCCAGAGCCAGCATTGCGGTCTTTTTGCTGGGAGCACCGGCAGTCAGCGCCAGGTTCTGGTCAAAGAGCTTGAAACTATTGGATACAGTAAGGAACAAACATATAGTAATAGATGGCATAACCATCGGAATTTTCACTTTGAATAAAGTCTGTAACGAAGTAGCTCCGTCAATCTGTGCTGCTTCGATCAGGTCTGTAGGTACATTCTGTAGTCCGGCTACATAAATGATCATCATATAACCGATCATCTGCCAGTTCATCAGGATGACCAATCCCCAGAAACCATAGGTAGGATTAGCTACCAGTGTGGTCTCATATTTCAACAATACCGCATTGATCATCTGCTGCCAGATATAACCCAGGATGATACCACCGATCAGGTTCGGCATGAAGAATACGGTACGGAACAGGTTGGTTCCTTTGATCTTTCTGGTCAGTGCCAGTGCCAGAATGAACGCAAACACGTTAATGGTAATGATAGATACAACAGAAAACTTTAAGGTAAAACCGAATGCGTTGACAAAATCTTTGTCCGCAAAAATTTTGATATAATTTTCCAGGCCTACAAATTGTGCATTTGTAATCGTCTTAAATTTGCAAAAGGACAGATATACGCCCATAACAAACGGTATGATAAATGCAAAGGAAAATGCGATCAATGTAGGCAGTACAAAAATGGGAAAATATCGTTTTAATGTCTTTTGCATAAGCCTTCTCCTATTAATTCCTTTTTACATGATATTCCGGGTTTTACAAACACGGGGGCCGTGGTACCACCACCGCCCCCTGTGTCTGAAGTTATATAAGATGGATAACGATTCAGAATAGTTATAAGTTGAGATCAATTAGTTAGCTGCGGTTGCGGCCTTTTCAGCTGCCCATTCGTCAACTACTTTTGTCTTTACAGCGTCCCAGTCGATGGAACCAGAAGCATACTCCAGAAGAGCTGCACCGAAGTCATCCTTGAACTGCTGGCTGGGGAAGGAAGTGAAGTTCCAGGATACAGATGTCTTGGAGGTATCTGCCATGTAACGAAGAACTTCCTGTGCCAGAGGATCGGTGGGCTTTTCATCATCGCTGAAGGTATCGAAAGGAGCGATGAATCCAAGGTCGTTGGTTACTGCTGCCTTACCGGTCTCAGAAGAGAACAGCCATTCAACGAATGCGATAGATGCTGCCTGATCCTCAGCAGAAGCTTCCTTGTTGATGCAGAAGAAGTTCTCAGTACCGGTGCACAGTCCCTGGTTCTCTTCACCTTCAACTCCTGTATAGATAGGAAGGAACTTAACATCCTCAGCCTTAACGGTGTTACCGTCTACGCCATTGATCTGGCTCCAACCCCAGTTACCGTTCTGTACCATTGCTGCCTGACCCAGAGCGAACTCAGCCATGGAGTCGTCTACAGACTTGCTTCCCAGCAGACCGGGTGCTGTGCAGGAGTTGTTGATGTACAGATCAAAAATGTTCTTGAAGTTATCGGAGTAAGTGAACTCCAGGTTATCGGTATCGGTGATACCCTTGTCCTTGAACTCGTAGTATACAGGGATGTTAGCCAGATGAGTCTGCCATCTCCAGTCTTCACCGGGAGTCAGGGATGTGGAAGCGAATACGCCTTCAATACCCAGTTCATCTTTCTTAGCCTGCATATCTTCTACAACCTCTTTTAACTTAGCGAAGTTGTTGATCTCATCCATGCTTGCTGCCTTAGCGCCGTCCAGTGCGAAGTACTTCTGCATGATAGCGTCGTTATAAATGATACCATAACCCTCTACTACGTAAGGAATTCCGTATACACCACCGTCTTCGCCGGTGATTGCCAGGCTCTTATCCATTAACCAGCTGTACAGGTCTGTATCCTTTAAGTCTGCGCAGTAGTCTTTCCAGTTCTGATAACCGATAGGTCCGTTGATCTGGAACAGGGTAGGTGCTTCCTTGTTAGCGATCTCAGACATCAGTGTCTGCTCGTAGGTACCGCTTGCTGCAGTTACAACCTTTACAGGAACACCGGTCTCCTCGGTATATTCCTTAGCCAGCTTCTGCCATACTTCGTCAACTTCAGGTTTGAAGTTCAGATAGTATACAGAGCCTGCTGCCTCTGCGGTCTTCTCTGCCGCCTCGGTAGTTGCTGCTGCGTCCGTCTTGTTGTCGGTAGCAGGGGTGGTTGCTGTTGCATTGTCAGCATTTCCGCAACCGGTCAGCATGGAAGCTGCCATTACTGCACAAAGTAAAACACTTGCCAGTTTCTTCTTCATAATCTTACCTCTCCTTTTTTGTTGGAACGGGAACCCTTCATAATTCTTGCTATACTCCCGTCAGGTTGTCGGAAACGGTTTCGGTATTGTTCCCGGTAACGTTTCCGTTGCTGTAATTAGAAAATAGCACATTCACGAACTGGTTGCAAGTGCTTTTCTGTAAATCCCTGGAAGTTTGTATATTGTTATCAAAATACTTCTCGCAGTTTTGTGCATTTTCACAATGACTTTATAATTCTTCTGCCGCTTATATTCTTTTTTCAAATAATTAACCCCTCGAGCGGACTGTCTCCTACTCGATTTTTATACTTTGTACACCATCTCGCTTAAAAGCTCGATGATGTACATTCGCCAGGTACAGATTCTTGTGCAAGCACAAATCTGTACCTGGCTCATCGTATACACAAAAAGAGGTGCCGCCTCATCCTTCTGCAGCACCTCCCGGGTTCTTTTTTCTATTTTATTTTTACAGATACTTTTTCCAGCCTTCTGGCAGATATTTTGCCGTGCTGCGGAGCATATCCCTTACCAGCTCTTCCACCTGTTCTCTGGAAGCTCTTCCTTTCACCTGCGGATCCTCCAGGAATGCTTCCACCACCAGATCAAAATCACACAGAATAGCTGCTTTCAGAATCCGCTCATGGTTTGCCACATGGGGATCCACCAGCTCCTTGATCTGCTCCGGAAGCTCTCCGGCATACAACGGGCGGATGGCATCTCTCTCGAATACCGCATTGGTCTCTACAACCGCACTTTCCGGCAGATTGGCAATCTGATGTCCGGTATTGGGAATATTGACATTGCTGATCTTGCGGGTCAGTCCGCAGAGTGCCTTGATCAGCTGGATACCTTCCTCCCCGGTAGGCTTCAACTCGATCTCTTCCTCACCGGCTGCCAGTCTCGCGCTCTTTGCCAGACGTTCCTGCAGATCCTTCTTTCTCCAGTCTACGGTAGTCAGACCGAATTTCCATCTCTTTACTGTCTCGGGATCTTTCAGGTAACTGTCACCCACACCGGGCATGAATTCCACCAGATGCCTGTCGCCTGCTGCTGCGATCAGACCATATTTGCGGAACAGATCAAATTTCACAATATGGGCACACTCGAAAGTAGAGTTCGCCCAGTTTTTATCTGCTTCTTTGTAGCCGTCTTCCTTATGCTCCTCGGTATATTTCCGGTAAATAGGGAACAGATCGATTCCCTTATAGGAAGCATAGTCGAACCAGGTGAAATGGTTGATACCCAGTACATTGACCTGGATATCCTCACGTTTCACATTCTTAAGCCCCATGGTCTCTTCCAGAATACCCTTTAACACTTTCTGGGTACCGAATACTTCATGGCAGCATCCAAAAGCTTTGATCTCCGGAAAAACGTAGTACAAAGTCTTCACGCACAGGGACATGGGGTTGGTGTAATTGATGACCCAGGCTTTCGGTGCATATGCCCTGATGGCCTGTGCGATTTCCACATACATGGGAATCGTACGCAATGCTCTCATGGCACCGCCGGGTCCTGCAGTGTCTCCTACGGACTGGTAGATTCCCAGTCGTTCCGGCATATGTACATCCACAGCCATCTCATCAAAAGTTCCCGGCAGAATAGAGATCACGATGAAATCCGCACCGGTCAATGCGGACTGTAAGCTGTCAGAAACAGTATAGTTCCATTTGCCCACCACATCCTCTCTTGCAGAAAGTCTGTTGCCGATGATCTCATTATGTTTTGCCGCCTCCGCATCAATATCATACAGGCGGATGGTTCCGGACAGTTCTTCATCCATGGCCAGATCCGTCATAAATGTCCATGCCCATCCTCTGGAACCACCGCCAATATAGGCGATCTGTAAATCTTTTACCTTTCCGTCTGCATACTCCATTTTTGTATCCTCCTTATGTATTTCCGGTCCTTGGGATCCTCTGCTCCATCGGCCCGTACTGCCTTCTCTATATTGCACATTATAGCCTATGGCTGTATAATAATCTTGCTATTATTTGCGTATTTTTTGCCATTTTCGTACTATATTGACTTTTGTTTTTATACAAGCCCATAGATTTGTAATATAGCCTGCGCATACTGTTTCTCAGAATGCAGTCTAATATAGCACTAATATAGCATAGGAAAAAGGAGATCACTATTATGTTTGAAACAGGGGATTTTCAGACACCGGCTCCACCGGAATCAGGCGTTGCGGGCAATGCTGTTGCTTCGACGCCTCAGGATCACTGGCTCTATAATGAGCTTGTAGACGGATTCCACATCGACCGTGTTGTACGGGACTATAATTATTCCATGGATATCCGTCACATTCACGAAGAATACGAGATTTATTATCTTTTAGAGGGGGAACGGTATTATTTTATCAACCAGCAGACCTATCTGGTCACCCCGGGAACGCTGGTCTTCATTGACAAGGAGCAGATCCACCGCACCGGTATGGCTTCCGCCGGACCACATCACGACCGGATCGTTTTAGGAATCATGGAAGAGCCCTTTTCTACCTTTCTGGCATCTTTCGGAGGATTGCAGCTACAGAGTTTTTTCACGGAGCAGGGCAGTATTCTGACACTGCCAGAAGAAATGCGCCCCTATATCCAGTCTCTGTTGCAGGACATTGCCTCTGAGCTGATCCACAAAAAGCCCGGCTATCTTCTGGCCGCCATGACGAAGCTGGCAGAATTTTTCATTGCCGTGCTGCGCCTACAGCCCGAGGGTCCCGTTGTCTCATTCCCGGCCAGACATTCGAACCCGAAGTATCAAAAGGTCGATGAAGTGGCGCACTATATTGTAGAACATTGTACTGAGCGGATCTCTCTGGAGGATCTCGCTGGGCGGTTCTATATCAACAAATTTTACCTGAGCCGCATCTTCAAGGAGGTCACCAGTTTTACCATCAACGATTACCTGAATGTCAACCGCATCAAAAAAGCCCACCGGCTCCTTCTGGAAACGGATGACAGCATCACTTCCATTGCGGAACAGTTGGGCTATGAAAATATTACTTATTTTGAACGGGTGTTTAAAAAATACCGGAATATGACACCGTTAAAATACCGGAATTATTATCGGTCGGAGACGGAGTGACCTATGAATCTGCAGCTGTCTGAACGTATACTCCTTGTCTGCTTCATGATAAGCCGCTCTACAACAGATCACTCAGTCTTGCGAACTGCTCCAGTGTCAATGCTTCGCCTCTTACGGTAGGGGACAGGCCCATCTGTGCCAGGGCTGCTGCCGCGGATTCCTTGGTGATGCCTGGGAGGCCCGCATTTCCCAGACCGTTCACCAGGGTCTTACGGCGCTGGTTGAAGGAAGCCCGGATCAGGGCGAACATCTTCTTCTCATCCTTCACCTGTACCGGCGGTTCTTCGTAGCGGGTCAGGCGGATGACCGCGCTGCCCACATTCGGTCTCGGGATGAAGCAGTTGGGCGGTACATTCGCCACGATTTCCGGCTTTGCATAATACTGCACCGCCAGAGACAGGGCGCCGTAATCCTTCGTGCCGGGGCCTACCTGCATACGGTCCGCCACTTCCTTCTGCACCATGATGGTGATGCTCTTCAGCGGCACACGGCTCTCGAATAAGCCCATGATGATCGGTGTCGTTATGTAATAGGGCAGGTTTGCCACCACCTTGATGGGGCGTCCTCCGTTTTTCTCTTCCACCAGCCGGTTAATGTCCACTTTCAGGATATCGTCATTGATGACCGTGACGTTATCATAATCCTGTAATGTCTCTTCCAGAATAGGGATCAGTGCCTTGTCGATCTCCACGGCCACCACGCTGCCCGCGTGCTCCGCAAGATATTGGGTCATGGTACCGATGCCCGGCCCGATCTCCAGCACGCAGTCCCCCTTCGTGATCTCCGCAGAAGAAATAATCCGGTCCAGAACCGTCGTGTCTATAAGAAAGTTCTGTCCGAATTTTTTTTGAAAATTGAAATGGTACTTCTGCAGTACCGCAATGGTATTCTGGGGAATGCCCAAATAAGCCATAATAAGCCTCCTTAATAATACTTAAAATCCTCTAAAAAATGAATACAATCATACAACACCAGCACATCCATTCCCTGTTCCGGTTCATACTGCTCCATCAGTTGGAACAGTTTCCCGTTAAAATACCGCAGATCCACCACGTAGATATTCTCATAATGGGCCGTGAGCAGCGGAATCAGGCTGTTGGCATAAGAATCCTTGATGACAAACAGCGTCTTACCGGGATTGTATCCCGTATGAATCTCAATAAATGCATGATTGTCATTCAGGAAAAATCCATACTGGTTCTTGGTATCCAGATAATCCGGTGCATACAGAGAATCAGCCGTGTCCGCAAAATCATACGTCACCGATACTGCTTTTTTCTCCGTCTCCGGGAAATACTGTATGCTATCCTTCGTCCAGTCCACGTTGATACGGGACTGCAAGGTTCCCTGAAAATTCTCCGACACCGTCTTCCTGCCGTTTACATCATACGGGTAGGGGAAACGTCCCACACTGTCCGCCCAGGCCAGAAAACCGTAATATGCCCCCAGACTGGTCCAATGATGATCCGTGCGATAATAGATGGGCTCCTGTGCATGCTCCTGCAAAGCGTGATACACATCTATATAATGCTCTTCTCCAATAGAATTCCTTACCTTCGTAAGCAGCCGTTCTTCGTCATAATAAGGTGCAAATGCCGGCAGCTTATCCGTGAGAATGTTGTCCGCCGTCGGTACCAGCATGACTTTGGCATCCCAGTGGTTCACCAGCTTTGTTAACGATGCGACACGGGAATTTTCCATCTGCTCCGTATACTCATCGGGATCGTTCACTCCAATAAGATAATGATCCGCTCCCAGATAGACCCCATTGATCTCTTTTTTCCGGAAATGAATATCTGCCCGGGTCTTAAGTCCTACCCATTTGTCCCGTCCTACGAACTGGTCGGACATGTATTTCTCATACGCATCCCCGTATTCTCCCGTAAAAAGACTCTCCCAGGAAAAGGCAGGGCGGGATGCCAGCACCCGGTTCTCCGCTTCCGAATATACTCTGTCGCTGTTCCACAGATCTGCCACTCCCAGAACCAGAAGTACCGCACAGACCAGTCCGATGGTCAACAGCGAATTTCTTTTATCATCCATATGCGGTTCCTCCTTCCCGGTCAGAATCGAAAATACAAAAAGGGATTATACGACGCATCCACAATATACGCCACCGACAGAAGCAGCAATACCGCCGGAATCACCTTTTCTCCCAACCGGTACAGCGCCATGGCGGGTCCTGTTTTACTGCTTTTCAAAGCATGCACGAGTCTGCTGCCCAACGGAAGACATGCCACCAGCGCGATGACCAGAAGCACCAGATACTCATTGCACAAAAACATTGCCAGCGAATTCACCGGCCCTATTCCGTTCATTCCGAACATAGCCTGGAGATAAGCCAGGATCTCTCCGGGACTTTCCAGTGCAAAAAACACCCAGCTGATCAGTACTACCGCCAACGTATAGATCCTGCCGAACACCTTGGGCACACTTTCCAGAATATCTCCTAAGAATAATTTCTCCAGGATCAGGAAAAATGCAAACCACAGCCCCCAGAACAGGAAATTCCATCCTGCACCGTGCCAGATACCGGTCAGCATCCATACCACCAGAATATTAAACAGCTGTCTCGGCAGCCCCTTGCGATTGCCGCCCAGCGGAATATACACATACTCCTTGAACCAGGTACTCAGAGAAATATGCCATCTGTGCCAGAAATCTTTTACCGAAGCAGCAATGTATGGATAATTGAAGTTCTCCGGAAAATGGAAGCCCAAGACTGCCCCCAATCCGATCGCCATGTCGGAATAACCCGAAAAATCAAAGTAAATCTGGAGTGCAAACGCTGCGATTCCCAGCCATGCCATGAGAACACTCATCTGATCCGTTCCCAGCTCCGTTACCTGTTTCCATAATAATCCCAGATTATTGGCCAGCAATACCTTTTTCGCCAGTCCCGTCACGAATCGTTTTACCCCGTAACTGATGGCATCCAGGTCGGTCCGTCTGTCCTGCAGATACCGTTCCACCTGATGATACTTTAAGATGGGCCCGGCGATCAGCTGTGGGAACATGGTCACGTAGACACCGAACTTCAGAATATTACGCTGCGCTTTTGTATCCCCCCGGTACACATCGATCACGTAAGACATGGTCTGGAACGTATAAAAGGAAATTCCGATGGGCAGCGGAAGCTTTAACAGCGGAATTGATGTTCCAAATACTGTATTCACCGTCTGTAGCAGGAAATCAGCATATTTAAAAAATCCCAGGATAAAAAGATTGATGCCAATGGAACATAGCAAAAAGATCCTGGAGTGATCCTTCCCTCTGTATTCTTCGATCAGCCTTCCCCACACATAATCGGATATGGTAGAAAAAAGCATGAGGAAAATATAGACGGGCTCTCCCCAGGCATAAAAGACCAGGCTCCCCAGGAAGAGAACCAGATTCTTCATCTTCCGGGGAACCAGGAAATAGCAGATCATAAAAATCGGCAAAAACCGAAAAAGAAACAATACACTGCTGAATACCATTCACTCTACTCCGTATTTACTCCAGAGTCTGTCTGATAGCCTCCAGGGCAAGTTCATTCTGCTCCTGACAGTAAGTGATCACGGCCTCATCGCCCTGTTCTTCCACAGAGGAAGTGTCCGCACCCAACTGTACAAAGCATACATAATCGCCTATCCGTTCCACTCGGGATGCCTGAATCTTGCCCAGATTCATGGGATACTGCATCGTGTCATTCACCAGACTGTCACGGTAGGCGTTCAATGCATTTTCTACCTCTTCTACCTTACCATCTTTTGCATGAATAATCAATAAAGTATCTACATTGGCGCTGATCATGGGTGCCTCTCCCAGGTAGGCATCATAGAGCTCCGCACTGACACCGTAGGTCTCGTTCAGCATTTCCCCGGGTATCTCGGAATCCGGCCAGTAATTGTCTCCCAGTGCATCCGTAACTGCCTTTTTTGCACTCTGTAACGCTTTCGCAGCGTCCTTCGGATTCTGTGCAGCGGTTGTACTACCGGCTTCGCCGGTCTCCTGTCCCGCTGCGGTGCTCTCCATGGTGGACTGCTGGTTGTCTGATGCAGCACCGTTATTATCCTTGCCTCCGCAGGCGGTCATAGAAAGTGCCAGAGCACTCATAAGTAACATACATGCTAATTTCTTTTTCATAAAATCTCTCCTCTTTTTGCAGGGATATTTCCCATGTTCAGTTGCAGTATCCCCTTTTTGGGGATCCCTATTCTATCAGACGACAATCCGGTAGAAAAAGTTTCATTAAATTTTCAACAGCCAGAACAGAAACGGCATTGTAGCTACGGACAGCACAGTGGTCAGCGCCACGCCCTTAGAGGTCAGCCGGTAATCACCGTCATATTGCTGCGCCAGCATGACTGTCATGCTGCCGACAGGTGTGGCCGTCATGACCAGACAGACACCCAGAAACATGGGGTCTGTAATGAAAAAACGCAGTCCCCACAGAAGCAGTGCCGGCATAAGCAGCAGCTTCACAACAGAAAAGAGCAGCAGCCGCACATCCGTAAACAGATCCTTTAACCGGATCTGTGCCAGCGAATCACCGATTACCAGCATACTTAATGGTCCGGTGACAGCTCCGATCCGGGTGGCAGTATCTTTGAAGACCATCAGAACCGGAAGATTACTGATATACAGGGTCACTGCAATGAGGCAGGAGATCACCCCCACATTCATCAGCTGCTTCCAGTTCAGCTTTTCCCGCTGTCCGGAGGTCTTCATCCTGTTAATGCCATAGGTATAGATCAGCACACTGTAAAGCAGATTAAAAATTGCAGCATGGATCACTGCTTCACCGCCGTACATGGCATCCAGCAGAGGATAGCCCATAAAGCCAATATTGGCGAAGATCGTCATGACCTGATAAGAACCATAATCTTCTCTGTCTGCCCGAAGCAGTCTCGGAATCAGCTCTGCAATCACAAACATGATAGCAAAAAAGATCAGCGCCACAGCCAGCGTAACCAACAATGCCGCCTTATTTTCCAATGTTTCAGGATTCATGCCGGAGGCAATGATCAGCGCCGGATTGCCGATATTAATGACGATACCGGAGATCATCTTGCCGGTATTTTCCCCGAATACTCCGACCTTTCTGCAGATGTACCCGATCAGCATGATCAGGAAAAAAATCACCATTTGTTGAAGTAAAAGCACACGCTGCCTTCTTTCTGTATTTAATCAGGAAAAAGTAACTATTCAGAACCCCATTCGCAAAACCGCGTACATCATAGCACATATGTGCTCTTTTTCACAACAAAAATTTATTGTTTTCCACCCTTTTTGCTTTCTTTCTTTACAAAACTACGGACAGTACGCTATACTTGCAAAGGACTATTGATGGAAACGACGCTGCAAAGCAGCAGAATGTGAGGAAATATGAGCATATTAAACGTAGAACACCTGACCCACGGATTTGGAGACCGTGCTATTTTTAACGATGTATCGTTTCGCCTGCTGAAGGGGGAACATATCGGTCTCATCGGTGCCAACGGCGAGGGAAAATCTACCTTTATGAATATTATCACCGGTAAACTGATGCCGGATGAGGGCAAAGTGGAATGGGCGAAGAATGTCCGCGTCGGCTATCTGGACCAGCATACAGTACTGACCCCCGGTATGACGATCCGTCAGGTACTGGCTTCCGCTTTTGATTTCTTATACGATATGGAAGCACAGATGAATGAAATCTGTGACAAAATGGGAGATGCCACCTCGGAAGAACTGGAACAGTACATGGAAGACCTGGGAACAATCCAGGATCTGCTGACTATGCATGATTTCTATATGATCGATGCCAAAGTGGAGGAAGTGGCAAGAGCTCTGGGACTGATGGATATCGGCCTGGACCGTGATGTGACAGAGTTGTCAGGTGGTCAGCGTACCAAAGTTCTGCTGGGCAAACTTCTGTTGGAAAAGCCCGATATTCTGCTGCTGGATGAGCCGACCAACTATCTGGATGCGGAACATATCGAATGGCTCAAGCGTTATCTGAATGAATATGAGAACGCATTTATCCTGATCAGCCATGACATTCCCTTCCTGAACAGTGTCATCAACCTGATCTATCACATGGACAATCAGGAGCTGACCCGCTATGTGGGCGATTATGACAAGTTCCAGGAAGTCTATGCCATGAAGAAATCCCAGCTGGAGGCCGCATATAATCGTCAGCAGAAGGAGATCGCCGATTTGAGGGATTTCGTAGCAAGAAACAAGGCCCGTGTATCCACCCGTAACATGGCCATGTCCCGCCAGAAGAAGCTGGATAAGATGGATGTCATCGAGCTGGCTGCGGAGAAGCCGAAGCCTGAATTCTCTTTCAAGGAGGGCCGCACCACTGGTCGTATCATTTTCGAGACAAAGGATCTGATCATCGGTTATGACGAGCCGCTGTCCAAGCCCCTGAATCTGTCCATGGAACGTGGCGAGAAGGTAGCGCTGATCGGTGCCAACGGTATCGGTAAGACCACACTGTTGAAGAGCATTCTGGGACTGATCCCGCCTCTATCCGGCGAAGTGGAACAGGGGGATTATCTGGAGATCGGTTATTTCGAGCAGGAAATGTCCGGTTCCGGTGACAACAGCTGTATCGAAGAGATCTGGCAGGAATTTCCCGCGTTTACCCAGTATGAGGTGCGTTCCGCCCTGGCCAGATGCGGTCTGACCACAAAACATATTGAGAGCCGCGTAAAGGTACTCAGCGGTGGTGAGCAGGCAAAGGTAAGACTCTGCAAGCTCATGAACCGTGCCACGAACGTTCTGTTACTGGACGAGCCAACGAACCATCTGGATGTGGATGCCAAAGACGAGCTGAAACGGGCACTGAAAGAATACAAGGGAAGTATTCTCATGGTCTGCCATGAGCCGGAATTCTACGATGGCCTGGCTACCCAGGTCTGGGATCTGTCCCAGTGGACCACAAAGCTGTAAATGGAAAGTTACGAAAGCATAGCCGCGCATAAGCATAGTGAAGACAGCGATGGGCGCTTGCGCACAATTCGCTGTCTTTACTTATGC